>Ga0209480_10000403_pt1 | contig 36503 bp, 35 predicted proteins | sample JI61114C2DNA_FD_187501 | JGI IMG/M metagenome (GOLD analysis project Ga0209480, IMG submission 187501) | Wastewater effluent complex algal communities from Wisconsin, to seasonally profile nutrient transformation and Carbon sequestration -... | ecosystem: Engineered > WWTP > Effluent > Algae... | reverse complement strand
GGAAGGCACGAGCGCCGCAGAGTAACAGCCCGACGCCGGGCTGGCATCGGCTACCCTCCGGCGCCGCATGCTGCACCTGGCCTCGAGCACCGACCCGGCCTGGGCGCCGCAAGCCCGCGACCACCTCGAGGAGATCCTTCTCGACCACGCGCACTGCGAGAAGAAGGCCGCATCGACCGCCGTGTCGCTGATCTTCCGCTACCCGGAGCGGCCCGGATTGATGATCCCCCTGGCCCGTCTGGCCCGCGAGGAGCTGGCTCACTTTGAGGAGGTCATCGAGGCCCTGCGTGCCCGCGGCCTCGAGTACCGGCGCCTGAGCCCGAGCCCGTATGCGGCCCGCCTGATGACCGCCGTCCGCGCCCACGAGCCCGCCCGCCTGCTCGACACCCTCCTCTGCTGCGCCCTGATCGAAGCCCGCTCCTGCGAGCGCATGCGCCTGCTCGCCGAGGCGCTGGACGACCCCGCCCTGGTCAAGCTCTACCGCGGCCTCCTCGCCTGCGAGGCCCGCCACTTCGACACCTACCTCGACCTCGCCCGCCGCGAAGACCTCGTCCCCGAGGCCCAGCTCCTCGCCCGCCTCGAGCAGCTCGCCGCCCACGAGGCCGCCGTCCTCCGCGAGACCCCCGGCGACATCCGCCTCCACGGCGCCACTGGCCCGCTGCTACAGTCCGACCCATGACCGCGATCCACGACCGTCCCTTCCGCGTCCTCGGCCTGCAACAGGTCGCGGTCGGCGGCCGCGACAAGGCCGCCCTGCGCCGCCTGTGGTGCGACCTGCTCGGCCTGTCGGTGGTCGGGAGCTTCCGCAGCGAGCGCGAGAACGTCGACGAGGACATCGTGGTCATCGGCGTCGGGCCGTTCCGCGTCGAGCTCGACCTGATGCAGCCGGTCGACCCCGACAAGAAGCCGCGCGTGCACGAGCCGGCGCTCAACCACATCGGCCTGTGGGTCGACGACCTCGCGGCCGCGGTCTCCTGGCTCGGCGAGCAGGGCCTGCGCTTCACGCCAGGCGGGGTGCGCCGCGGGGCCGCGGGCCACGATGTTTGCTTCATCCACCCGAAGGGCGACGGCGCGAGCCCGCTCGGCGGCGAGGGCGTGCTGATCGAGCTGGTACAGGCGCCGCCGGACGTGATCGCGGCCTTCGACGAGACGTGATCGCGACCTGACGCCCCCGAGTCAGCGAGCTCCGCTCACGAGCTCGCGAGCGCCGAGCGGTCGGCCTCAAACTGGCGGGAGATCATCGCCTCGGCGGCCCGCGCCGTGACCGGGCGCGAGAAGTAGAAGCCCTGCCCGTACTCGCAGCCCATGTGGCGCAGCAGCTCGAGCTGGGCCGCGGTCTCGACGCCCTCGGCGATGACGCTCATCCCGAGGTTGTGAGCCAGGGTCACGATCGTCTGCACGATCGCCGCGTTCTCGCCGCGCGGCCCGATGTTGGTGACGAAGGACCGGTCGATCTTCAGCGCCGACATCGGGAAGCGGTGCAGGTAGCTGAGCGAGCTGTAGCCGGTGCCGAAGTCGTCGACGTAGCTCTGGACCTCCTCGTGCTGCAGCTGCTCGAGCAGCTTCGAGGCCGCCAGCGGGTCCTCCATGATCACGCTCTCGGTGATCTCCAGCTTGAGGCTCGACGGCGTCAGCGCGCTCTCTCGCAGCGCCTTGCCGATCAGCGCCGGATGCGAGAACTGCTTGCCCGAGAGGTTGACGCTGATCGTCAGCAGGCCGCTGCTCGGGTACTGGGTGTGCCAGCCCTGCATCTGCCGGCAGGCCGCGCGCAGCACCCACTCGCCGATCGGCACGATCAGCCCGGTCTCCTCGGCGCAGCCGATGAACTCGCCCGGCAGCACCACCCCGCGCAGCGGGTGATTCCAGCGCAGCAGCGCCTCGAAGCCGGTGATCCGTCCGGTCGTCAGCTCGATCACCGGCTGGTAGTAGACCTCGAACTCACCGCGCTCGATCGCCCGCCGCAGGTCGTTCTCCAGGGTCAGCAGCGCGACCGCCTCGACGTGCATCCCGGCGTCGAACATCTCATAGCGGCCCTTGCCCCGCCGCTTCGCGCGGTACATCGCCGTGTCCGCGTCGCGCAGCACGTCCTCCGGGCGCTCGTAGCCGGTCACGCTCAGGGCGATGCCGAGGCTGGTCGGCACGTAGACGTCCTGGCCGCGCAGCGAGAACGGCTGCTTGAGCAGGTTCAGCACCTTGTCGGCGACCCGGATTGCGTCGCTCGCGTCGTGGATGTTCTTCAAGAGGATCGCAAACTCGTCGCCGCCGAGGCGCGCCAGCGTGTCCTCGGGGCCGATGCACTCGTGCAAGCGGCGGCTGAAGTCGACCAGCAGCCGGTCGCCCGCCGAGTGGCCGAGGCTGTCGTTGATGTTCTTGAAGCGGTCGAGGTCGAGGCACAGCACCGCGAAGCGCGCGCCCTCGTTCTGGCGGGTGTGGATCACCTCGACCTCGAGGCGGTCCATGAACAGCAGCCGGTTCGGCAGGCGCGTCAGCGGGTCGTGCAGCGCCTCGTGGCGCGAGCGCTCCTCGCGGTCGCGCAGGGCCAGCTCCGCGCGGCGCTTGCCGGTGACATCACGCGCTACCACCTGCACGCCGATGACCTCGCCCGCGGCGCTGCGCAGCGGCACGCTCGTCGACGCGAACCACAGGGTCTGGCCCTCGAACTCGATCATCTCCTCGACGTCGATGTTGACCCCGGTCAACATCACGTGCTGATAGCGGGCTTGGTGCGCGTCGGCCAGCTCGCTCGAGACGAGCACCTGGTGCATCGTCTTCCCGACCAGCGCCGCGGCGGGGATGCCGAGCACCAGCGAGGCCTGCTCGTTGGCCCGCGTGATCCGGCACTCGCGGTCGAGGCAGACCACGAACACGTCCGAGGCCTCGACGAGGATCTGGTACTTGGTCTCCGTCTCGTGCAGCGCGCGCTCGGCCTGCTTGCGCTCGCTGATGTCGACGATCGTCACCATCACGCCGCTGGTCTCCTGGGCCGCGGGGTCCATCAGCGGCAGGGCCGTGAAGGTCGCCCAGAAGATCGTCCCGTCCTTGCGCCGCAGCCCCAGCGTGGTCGGCTGCTGCGGCGTCAGCGTCCGCAGGCAGCGCGTCATCGGGTAGGCCTCCGGCGCGCAGGGCTGGCCGTCCTCTTGCACCGCGGCGACCTCGAGGTCGCTGACCGTCAACTTCGAGAACTCGTCCGCGCTCAGCCCGAACATCCGCTGCGCCGGCGCGTTCGTCATCACCACCGCGCCGTCGATCGACAGCTGCACGATCCCCGTCGGCACCGCGTCGATGATCTGGCTCAGCGCGTCGGGCGTCGGCAGCGGACGCCGCGCCTGCTGCTGCGGCTCAGCCTGCAGCGAGTCCGCCGGCGACAGGTGCGGCCCCAGACGCGGCTCATCCTCGAGCAGTCGCAGCCGCGCCTCCGCCAGCGCCGACTCCGTCCGCGCCGCCAGCTCCGGGTACGCCGCGCACCAGTGCCAGCGCAGCCAGGCATAGGCGACCAGCGCGGCCCAGCGCGCGTAGAGCTCGCCGGTCAGCAGCCGCCGCAGCTCGACCCGCAGCCCGGCGCAGCCGACCGGGTCGAGGGCGTAGGCGATCGAGGCCGAGAGGATGGCGTCGTTGAGCGCGTTCGCGGCCGGTCCTTGCGGCCACGCGGTCCACGGCTCCGGGCACGCGCCGAGGATCTCGAGGTTGCGCCGGAACTCGCGCTGCGGTCCGCTCGTGTCGTCCAGCTGCGCGAAGATCTCCGCGCCGCGCACGCCCTGCCGCGCGAGCGCGGTCGCGTGACCCACCAGCCCGTACGGGGTCGGACAGCGCCGCATCACCCCGAGCAGCAGGCCATCCTTGAGGCGCACTGGCAGCGCGTTGTCGAGGTAGGCGACGCGGGTCTGGTGCCACAGCGACTCAAGCAGCTCGGCGCTGGTGAAGGCCGGCTCGAACATGGCCGGCACGTAGCCGAGGCGCAGCTCGAGCTGCGCTCTCACCGACGCGATGATGCGGCCCGACTTGCGAGCGGCGTCTGCCGACAAGTCGGCCCTTGAGGGACCAGCGTCGGCGCTCTGGGTCGATGGGTCCGAGATCGCAGCACCCCCATGAAGGACCGAAGGATCGGCCCTGAAAGAGCGTTACAGCGGCGCCCCGCAGGTGTCAATCGCCCGGCTCGGCCCAGCGGCGCCCGGGACGAAGTCCTGGACCAGTCTCGAGAGCTCCTGCGCATACCCGCGCGCACGCGGACCGCGGGCCGACGATCTCGGCGGGTCGCGGCCTCACGACCCACATGGCCCAAGGGTCAGGCCAGCGACTTCTCGCCGCCGCTGGCCTCGGGGTCGTCGACGAAGCGGACCATCTTGGACAGCAGCCGGCGGAGGTCGATCGGCTTGGTGTCGTACTCATCACAGCCGGCGTCGATCGCCTTCTCGCGGTCGCCCGACATCGCGTGCGCCGTCAACGCGATGACCGGAATGTGCTGGGTCGTGGCGTCCTTCTTGAGCCGCCGCGTCGCCTCCCAGCCGTCGAGGTCGGGCAGGCTCAGGTCCATCAGCACGAGGTCCGGGAGCTCGCGCTGAGCCATGGCGATGCCCTCCTGACCATCCGTCGCGACCAGCACCTCGAAGCCTTTTCGACGCAGCCGCCTGGACAGCATGTCGCGGCTAAGTTCGTTGTCCTCGACGATCAAGATCTTGGGCATGGCTCGGGCTCGCTTGCCGTGTCGGTGCAGGAAGTTCCCAGGACAGCCCTGGGAGCCGGGCTGCCATCTTACGGGTTTTTTGCGCGAACGACGATCGCTCTGCGACGGCCGCGGCGCCCCGGCGCGCGGCCGCGCCCGATCCTTCCGGGACCCCGGGGCTCACAGGCGGAGCACCTCGACCCCGCTGCGGCGCACGCGACCCTCGACCTCCAGCTTGCGCAGGTGGGCCTCGAGGGAGCGGGCCGCCAGGGGCCACAGCGCCGTCGGCGTGTCCGAATAGGCGTCCGCCAGCACCGCGGAGACGGCGCGCCAGGCGGCCGGGATGGCCGCCAGGACCCGCTCCTCGCGCATCAGGCGGTGGGCCCGGTAGCGGCGGAGGCAGGCCTGTGGGTCGTCCAGCACCGGCCCATGCGCGGGCACCAGTGCGACAGGCTGGGCCGCTGCGACCCGCTCCAGCGAGGCGAGGTAGGCGATCATGTCGCCGTCGTCCTCCGGGTCGATGAGGATCGTCCCGGTCCCGGCGACCAGGTCACCCGCGTAGGCGAGGCCCGTGCGTCGCTCACAAAACACCAGGTGCCCTGGGGCGTGCCCTGGCGTGTGCATCGCCACGAGCGAAAAGCCGTCGTCCAGCGCGACTTCTTGCCCGTCCGCGAGCAGGACATCGACCGGGAAGTCGAGCCGGGCCGCGGTCAGCGCGTGGGCGTGGATCGGCGCGCCGGTCCGCTCGCGCAGCGCGGTCGCGAAGCCGGTGTGATCCTGGTGGTGATGCGTCAGCAAGATCGCCGCCACCTCCGCGCCGGCGCCGACCAGCGCGTCCAGCAGCTCGTCGAGCGCCGCCTGCTCATCCGCGTAGGGCGTCGCCGGCTCGATCACTGCCAGGCGCCGATGCCCGACGACCAGCGTATTCGTCGCCGTCGCTGGCGGCAGCGTCGGTGTGCGCAGCGCGAGGAGCCGCACTCCCGCGGCGATCTCTCGCAGCTCGGACACCGGCCAACTCTACCACCGGGGCCTATACTGCGACGATATGCGCTGGCGTCCCCGTCTGCTCCCGGCCGAGCCCCCCGAGCTGCTGGTCTACGACGACCCGACGCCCTGCCCCTACCTCGAGGGTCGCCAGGCGCGCATGCCGTTGCGGGTCCCGACGCGCATGCTGAGCGCCCAGGAGTTCGGCGAGCGCCTGCGGGCGGGCGACCGCCGCCAGGGCGTCCTCCTCTACCGGACCCGGTGCGCGAGCTGTCGGGCTTGCGAGCCGATCCGCATCGAGGTCGAGCGCTTCGCCGCCAACAAGACCCAGAGAAGGATCTACCGCCGCGGCCTCGAGCAGCTCGACATCGAGGTCGGCCCACCCGAGCTCGCGCCGGAGAAGGTCGCCCTGTACAACCGCCACAAGCACGGCCGCGCGCTCAGCCCTGACGGCCAGGACATCGACGAGCAGGGCTATCGCGCCTTCCTGGTCGACACCTGCTGCGACTCCTTCGAGATCCGCTATCGCCACGCCGGCAAGCTCGTCGGCGTCGCCGTCGTCGACCGCTCCGATGACGCGCTCTCCGCCGTCTACTTCTACTTCGACCCCGACTTCGAGGCCTTCTCGCCCGGCGTCTTCTCCATCCTCAAGCAGCTCGAGCTGTGTCGGGCCTGGGGGCTGCGCTATCTCTACCTCGGCCTCTACATCGCCGAGTGCCCGTCGATGGCCTACAAGGCCCGCTACCTGCCCCACGAGCGCCTGCTCGACGGGCGCTGGCAGCGCGTCGAGGGGTGATCGGGCGTGGTGAGGCGGGAGAACCGCCAGCGTGCGAAGCTTTGCACATTAACTGGTCATACCAGTTGACCATCAGGTGAGCGGGTGCCATGGTCAGTGAGGCATGCAGCTCAAGCCGGTCACGCGTAAATCCCTGTCGGACGCTGTTTTCGAGCAGCTCTCGAGCGAGATCGTGCACGGCCGGATGGTGCCCGGCGCGCCGCTGCCCTCGGAGCGGACCCTCTGCGATCTCCTGCGCGTCAACCGCGGCGCGGTGCGGGAGGCGCTGAAGCGGCTGTCCCAGGCCGGGCTGATCACCATCCAGCACGGGGGCGGGGCGAAGGTCCTCGACTACAAGCAGAGCGGCAACCTCGACCTGCTGACCCGGCTGCTGTTTCGCAGCGACGGCACGATCGATCTCCAGGTCGCCCGCAGCGCGATGGAGATGCGGGCCGCGATGGCGCCGGACATCGCCCGGCTGTGCGCGCGTCGCCGCCAGCCCGAGCACATCCACCAGGTCTTCGAGCTGGTCGCGGCCATGGCGGCCCGCCCCGACGACCTGCCGGCGCTGCAGATCCTCGCGCTGCAGTTCTGGGACGTGCTGGTCGAGGGCAGCGGCAACATCGCCTACCAGCTGGTGTTCAACAGCCTGCGCGAGGCCTACGAGCGGCTGCGCGAGCTGCTGGTCGAGGTCCTTGGGACCGAGCTGCGGGACCTGGCCTCGTATCGGGCGATCGCCGAGGCCGTGCAGCGCCAGGACGACCTGTCCGCGGCCGCCGTGGCCCGGGCGCTGATGGAGCAGGGCAGCACCGCGATCTTCCAGCTGATCGCGGCGATCGAGGACGAAAACCAGGAAGGAGAATAGCCATGTCGAGCGCACAACCTTCGAAGACCAGTCAAGAGGGCGGCCCGTCGCTGTGGACGGCGCTGCGGGTGTTCCTCTCGTTCACCAGCCCGCGCAGCTTCTTGCTGATGATCCCGCTGCTGGTGACCCTGCGCGTGCAGGTCGGCGACTTCTCCGGCTGGGACCTGCTGGTGATCCCGCTGATCCTCGCGATCCAGCCCTTCGCCGAGTGGCTGATCCACGTCTACATCCTCCATTACAAGCCCCGGCGGGTGTTCGGGCGGGTGCTCGACCTGCAGGTCGCCCAGTTCCATCGCGCCCACCATCGGGATCCGTGGCACCTCGCCGACGTGTTCATCCCGATCCGCGCCGGCTGGGTCGGCTTCGCGCTGTTGAGCGCAGGCTGGTATCTGGTGATGCCGACCACCGGCCTGTTCCTCAGCGGCCTGCTCGCCAGCATCCTGATGGCCTTCACCTACGAGTGGATCCACTACCTCACGCACACCGCCTATCGCCCGCGGGGTCGCTGGTATCGGATGTTGTGGCGCTATCACCGACTGCACCACTTCAAGAACGAGCACTACTGGCAGGGTGTGACGATGCACCTCGGCGATGTCGTGCTCGGCACCCTCCCGGACCACACGAAGGTCCCGACCTCGCCGACCTGCCGCACCCTCGGCGTCGAATGAGGGCGTGAGCCTTGCCAGGCGCGGCACCTCTGCGCCAAGCTGCGCGGCGTGACGCGCCTGAGCCCGGGGATCCACCACTTCACGCCGACCCTCTCGATCCATGTGTTCGACGCCCCCGAGCCCGGGCCCACCGCGCTGATCCAGGCCGGCATCCACGGCGACGAGGTCGCCGGCGTGCACGCCCTGCAGGAGCTGCTCGAGGAGGGCATCGCCCCCGCGCGCGGCCGACTGATCGTCATCCCGGTCATGAACCCGCCCGCCTATCGCGCGCGTCAGCGCTGCGCCCCCGGCGGCCTCGACCTCAACCGCTGCTTCCCCGGCGACGCCGCCGACCCCGCCCGCGAGCGCCGGCTCGCCCGCCGCTTCATGGACCTCGTGCTCGCCGAGCGCCCCGCGCTGATGGCCACCCTCCACGAGTCCCACAAGCGCTACGACCCCGCCGTCACCCCCTCCTTCGGTCAGACCCTCGTTTATGGCGTCGACCCCGTCCCGGAGATCGTGCCGCGCACCCTCGCCCGCCTCAACGCCCGCTTCACCGGCGACAACGAGCGCTGGGACCCGCAGTACTACCCCGTGGCGACCTCCTCCACCGAAGTCATCGTCGCCGCCACCGGCTGCGTCGGCCTCTGCGTCGAGACCTGGATGGGCTTCCCCGAGGCCCGTCGCGTCGAGATGCAGCGCGCCGTCGTCGAGCTGCTGCTCGCCGACATCGGCGTCCGGCCGCTCCCCGCGTGAGCCGCCGCATCCCGCGCGGGGCCCCGCGGCAGCATCGCGCGCCCGCGGCGATCTCAGCTCACGGTGCCGCGCTTGGGCCCGCCGGCGCACCTGCGGTAAAAAAGCCCCCACATGCTCGCTCCGACCCGCGACACCGATAATTCGCCCGTGCAGCCCGCCGCGCCCGGCCTGGAGCTGCCCGCGGGTCCGCTGGCGAGCCACGCCGACGAGGTCTTCGCGCGCGTCAGCCCCTACGACGGCGACGGCTTCAAGAACCACTGTCGGCGCCTGTTCCACCTGACCGAGCTGTTGATGGCGAAGACCCACGCGGACATGGACCGCGACGTCGCCTACGCGATCGCCATGTGCCACGACCTCGGCATCGTCAGCCGCGACGACACCGGCCCGACCTACCTCGCCCGCAGCCGCGCCCTGTTTCACCGCGAGACCGCCGGCTTCGATCTCCACGGCGCGCAGGACCGCGTCATCGACGAGTGCATGCTCTACAACCATCGCCTGCTGCCGGTGCCGAACCTCAGCGGGCAGGCCGACGCGTTCCGTCGCGCCGTCCAGATCGAGCACTCTCGCGGGCTGCTGAGCTTCGGCCTCGAGCGCGACGCCGTCCGTGCGGTGTTCGACCGCTACCCGCGCGGCAACTTCGACCGCGTGCTCCTCGACTTCACCTGGCGCACCCTTCGACGCGAGCCGTGGACCATCGTCAACGGCATCTTCTTCTAGCGAGTGAGTGAGCGAAGCATGACCGACAAGACCAGCACCGACCTGAGCCCCGAGCAGACCACCGAGCTCGAGGCCGCCGCGTTCCGCAGCCTGGTCGCGCACCTGCGCGAGCGCACGGACGTGCAGAACATCGACCTGATGAACCTCGCGGGCTTCTGCCGCAACTGCCTGTCGCGCTGGTACGGCGAGGCCGCCCAGGCCCGCGGCCTCGCGCTCAGCACCGAGCAGGCGCGAGAGATCGTCTACGGCATGCCGTACGGCGAGTGGAAGGCCAAGCACCAGAGATGAGTCACACGCAGCTCGAGGTCGAGACCCGCGGCCGCGGCATCGTCGACATCACCGCGCAGGTCCAGATGCTCGTCGGGCGCAGCGGGGTGAAGATGGGGCTTTGCCACCTCTTCATCCACCACACCAGCGCCTCGCTGCTGATCACCGAGAACGCCGACCCCGAGGTCCACCGCGACCTCGAGCGCTTCATGGCCCGCCTCGTCCCCGACGGCGACCCCATGTTCAAGCACGACGAAGAGGGCCCCGACGACATGCCCTCTCACGTGCGCGCCGTGCTGACCCAGACCAGCATCGCGGTGCCGGTCCTCGCCGGCCGCTGCGACCTCGGCACCTGGCAGAGCATCTACGTGTGGGAGCACCGCCACGCCGCCCATCGTCGTCGCCTCACCATCACCGTGCTCGGGAACTGACATGTCCCAACGTCAATACGACCGCGTCCCGGACTCCGCCCGCACCGCGGAGGCGCCGCGCTCGCCCGCGGCGATGTTGCGCCGCGCCCTGTCGAAGCAGATGACGCGGACGATCGCCGGCTACGGGCTGCTGGCCGCGGGCGACCACGTCATGGTCGCGGTCTCGGGGGGCAAGGACAGCTACACCTTGCTCGATCTGCTGTGGCACGCGCGGGCCCGGGCGCCCTTCAAGTTCGAGATCACGGCGGTGCACCTCGACCAGGCCCAGCCCGGCTACGACGGCCGCGCGCTGGCGCAGTGGCTCGCCGACTTCGGCGCGCCGCATCGCATCCTGCGCGAGGACACCTATTCGGTGGTGCTCGAGCGCACCGCGCCGGGCGGCACCTACTGCGCCGTGTGCTCGCGGCTGCGGCGGGGGATCCTCTACACCGCGGCCGAGCGGCTCGGCTGTAACAAGATCGCCCTCGGACATCACCGCGACGACGCGCTCGAGACCCTGCTGATGAACCTGTTCTACGGCGGCAAGCTCCAGGCGATGCCCGCCGGCTACACCACCGATGACGGCCGCTTCCAGGTCATCCGCCCGCTGATCGAGTGCGCCGAGGCCGACATCGCCGAGCACGCCCGCAACGTCGGCTACCCGATCCTCCCTTGTAACCTCTGCGGCTCGCAGGACGGCCTGCGGCGCGAGGCCATGGCGAAGCTGCTCTGCGAGCTCGAGCGTGACTCGCCGAACCTGCGCGCCGTCATGCTCTCGGCGCTCAAGAACGTCAGCGCCACGCACCTGCTCGACCCGCGCCTGCTCGGCCGGGCCGCCGAGGCCGGGCCCGTCCCTGGCTCCGGCCCGCGGCGACTCCCCGTCCTGTCCTGAAGGACAGGTGACATGTCCCGAAGGATGGGCGGGTCACGGCCGCAGCGGCGTGGCCCGGTCGCCGACGATCTCCAGCGCCTCGGGGTGGCCGCCGTAGTACGCCGCCATGCCGACGTCGATGCACCACACCTTGCCGTCGCAGTTGCGCACGATGCCCTCCTTGTGGACCGTGTGCCCGACGACCATGCGAGTGACCCGCAGCTGGGTCAGCGTCTCGTCGGCCACGGCGCAGTCCGCCGGCCCGGGATCCTGGCAGAAACGCCGCGTCCACACCGGGCTGTCATCGCCCATGAGGATGTCTGGAGAGATCTCCCCCTCCCCGCGGAGCCAGCGCTGCGTCTCCGCGTTGATCGCGTCGAGGCCGCGGCGAACATGCCCGGGGAGCACGCCAGCGTGGGCGAACACCGAGTCGCCGACGACGAGCATCACCGGCCGCACCGCGAGCTTGCGCGCATACGGCCCGCCAGGCATGAAAGCGAGCAGCCGACCACGCATCGCCGGCTGAGCCCCGGCCGCGCGCGGATCGGCCAGATCGACCCCGGGTACCTCGGCAAAATCGACGAATCCGCCGGCGGTCACGTAGCGCAGGTCGCCGGCGGCGTTCATCAGCTCATGGTTGCCATTGAGCACATGCAGCGCGCCGCCAGCCGCCCGTGCCTCGGCCGCGAGGCGCTCGAGCAGGTCCAGGATCTTCCGTTCGCCGTCGCCGCGGTCGAGCTGGTCGCCGGTCTGGACGACCACCAGATCCTTACCGATCCAGCGGTCCCCGTCATCGATGGCGCCGGCGAGGCGGAGCACGCTGCGGGTCGCCTCGAAGTCGCCGTGCAGGTCGCCGATCGCGACGAGCCGCGCCGGCGCTGGAAGGCGTGACTGTGTCGGGGCCGGGGCCGGGGCCGCGACCGGGACCGGGGCGCTCGTCGGGACGGCTTCGGCCGTGGGCGTGGCCACCCGAGTCGCATCGATCGGCGGAGCGGTGGCCCCGCCACAACCAGTGCTGGCGATCACAATCGAGGCCATGACGAGGGCGCGGCGCATGGCGGCAGGGTAGCAGCGTCCCGGGCAGATACGCACGGCCCAGCGCGCGTGAGGCGCCAATCGCGACAGGTGTCCGGACGCGTGCACCGTGGTCGGATGAAGGTCGACATCAGGGTGCCCGGGCCCCGCGATCGGGGTAACGTTGCCGCCGGATCCATGCAATCCAGCGTCGGGCAAGAAGTGGGACGGATCCTCGTCGTCGACGACGAGGCGACGATGCGGCGGTTGCTCGAGAAGCTGCTGCGGATGGAGGGCTACGAGGTCGTGCTCGCCGGCAGCGGCGAGCAGGCGCTGGCGGAGCTGGCGCGAGGCGGGGCCGATACGGTGTTGCTCGACATGCGCATGCCGGGGATGAGCGGCCTCGAGGTCTGTCGGCAGATACGCAGCCATCCGCGCAGCCTGCACACCCCGGTCGTGTTCATCACCGCGGTCAACGACCGCGAGCTGCGACGCAAGGGCATGGAGGCCGGCGCAGATGACTTCTTGAGCAAGCCCTTCGACGAGGTCGAGCTGATGGCCCGCATTCGCAACAGCGTGCGGGTCAAGCGCTACTACGACAACCTCGCGCATCAGAAGGAGGAGCTCGAGCAGGCCGTACAGGAGCGGACCGCGGCGCTCAACGACGCGATCACGCGCCTGACCCGGATCCAGGTCGATCTGCGGGCCTCGCAGGAGGAGACGATCTATCGTCTGTCACGCGCGGCGGAGTTTCGCGACGACGAGACCGGGCAGCACCTGCAGCGGATGAGCCGCTACTGCCAGCTGATCGCCCGCCGGATCGGCCTCGACGAGCCGACCTGCGAGCTGCTCCGGATCGCCAGTCCGATGCACGACGTCGGCAAGCTGGGGATCCCCGACCGCATCCTGCTCAAGCCCGGGCGCCTGACGGTCGACGAGTTCACGGTGATGAAGGGCCATGCGGAGATCGGCTACCGCATCCTCGTCGGCTCCGACGCCACGCCGCTCAAGATGGCCGCCACCATCGCCTACACCCACCACGAGAAGTGGGACGGCAACGGCTACCCGCGCGGGCTCAAGGGCGAGGACATCCCGCTGCCCGGCCGGGTCGCGGCGATCGCCGATGTCTTCGACGCCCTGACCAGCGCGCGCCCCTACAAGCCGGCCTGGACGCTGGACGACGCGCTCCAGCTGCTGCGCATGAACCGCGGCACGCACTTCGACCCGACCCTGGTGGACGCGTTCTTCGCGGCCCTCCCCGAGGTGCTGGAGATCCGCGAGCGCTTCGTCGACGAGCCCATGGTCCACGCCGAGCTCGCCGCGGTCACCGTTCAGTAGGCCCGGCGCAGGGTCGCGGGGTCGCGCGGGGCGCCCGCTTCGCGCTCCGCCTCGGCCTCGACGGTGGTCCGCGCGGTCGGCTCGGCCAGCAGCCGGGCGTAGGGGATCGGCTCCTCGCTGAGCTCGCACACCCCGTAGCTGCCCTCCTGCATCCGCCGCAGCGCGTCCTCGATCTCCTGAAGGTGAGCCCGCTCGTGGTCCGCCAGGCTCCACTGCGCCAGCCGGGCCGCCTCGGTGGCCGCCGCGTCCTGGCGGTCGCCGACGTCCGGCACGAGGTCGCCGGAGGTGGTGGCCGCGACGACCTCCGCGTGGCGCAGGCGCAGCAGCACGTCGCGGTCGATCTCCAGGCGGCGACGCAGGGTCTCGATCTGCTCGGGGGTGAGGTGCTCCATGAGGACTATGCTGTAACCGCGAGCGTCGCCCCCGTCGAGCCGAGCGGTGCGCAAAGCTTGCGATTGTCGCGCCTGGCGCCCCGCTGCGCGGCCAATCCCCCCTGATTTCATGGTAAATCAACGTTCGCGTGACTGACTTCGACCACGACTACATCGTCGTCGGCTCCGGCTTCGGCGGGGCCGTCTCCGGGCTGCGCCTGACCGAGAAGGGCTACCGCGTCCTGATGCTCGAGAAGGGCATGGAGCTCAAGGCCGAGGACTTCCCGAAGTCCAACTGGAACCTCAAGCGCTGGCTGTGGATGCCGCGCCTCGGCTGGCGCGGCCTGTTCCAGATGAAGTTCTTTCGCCACGTCACGGTGCTCTCGGGCGTCGGCGTCGGCGGCGGCTCGCTGGTCTACGCCAACACCCTCCCGATCCCCAAGCGCGCGTTCTTTCAGCAGGCCACCTGGGCCCGGCTCGCGGACTGGGAGACCGAGCTCGGCCCGCACTACAGCACGGTCCGCCGCATGCTCGGCGCCGTCCCGAACCCCAGCTTCACCCCCGTCGACCGCATCATGAAGAGCGTCGCCGACGACATGGGCAAGTCCTTCGAGAAGACCCACGTCGCCGTCTACTTCGGCGAGCCCGACAAGACCGTGCCCGACCCCTACTTCGGCGGCTCGGGCCCCGAGCGCACCGGCTGTAACTACTGCGGCGGCTGCATGCTCGGCTGCCGCTTCGGCGCCAAGAACACCCTCGACAAGAATTACCTGTTCTTCGCGCGCAAGCGCGGGATGCAGTTGCTGGCCGACACCGAGGTCACCGCCGTGCGGCCGCTCGACGGCGGCGGGTATCGGGTCGAGGCGCGCACCGGTCGCTCGCTGTTCGGGCGCAAGCGCCAGGTCTTCACCGCCCGCAACGTGGTGTTCGCGGGCGGGGTGCTGGGGACGGTGGAGCTGCTGTTGAAGATGCAGAAGGACCCCGAGGGTCTGCCGCGGCTGTCGGCGAAGCTCGGCGACGCGGTGCGCACCAACAGCGAGTCGCTGATCGGCGTGATCGGCGAGAAGCGCGACCAGGACCTGTCGAAGGGGATCGCGATCGGCTCGATCATCCAGACCGACGAGCGCTCGCACGTCGAGCCGGTGCGCTACCCGGCGGGCTCGAACTTCTTTCGCACGATGATGGCCCCGCACGTCGTCGGCGAGAGCAGCCTGGTGCGGATGACGCGGGTGCTCGGCACCATGCTGCGCCACCCGATCAAGCTGGCGAAGGCGCTGACCGTCTCCGACATGTCGAAGTACAGCATCATCTTGCTGTACATGCGCAGCGCGGAGGGCACGCTGCGCTTTCGCCTCGGGGTCGGCGACGGCCTCGGCACCGCGCTCAGCACCGGCGACGCCCCGAGCGCCTCGCTGCCCGAGGCCACCGAGATCGCCGAGCGCGTCGCCGCGAAGATCGACGGCCTGCCGATGTCGATGGTTCAGGAGACCGTCTTCAACATCCCGACCACCGCCCATATCCTCGGCGGCTGCTGCATGGGCGACTCCCCCGACACCGGCGTCATCGACCACCGCCACCGCGTGTTCGGCTACGAGGGCCTGTATGTGATCGACGGCTCGGCGGTGTCGGCCAACCCCGGCGTCAACCCCTCGTTGACGATCGCAGCCCTGGCCGAGCGCGCCATGACCTTCATCCCCGCCAACGTCAGCGTCGACGCCTGAGCGCCGCGGGAGCGCCCGAAGCGGCCAATTTTTTCGCGGTCTCGGGGGGGTAGTCATCGCCTGCGCTTGCCGGGTCGACAGGAGCGTGCGATATGCTCCGCCCGGCAATGACGTGTCCCGCCCCGCCTGCTCGCTCGCTCGCTCGCTCTGGAGGGCCGCAGTGACGGTCCTGCGGGCGCCCCGGGAGCTCCCGCCGTGGCGCGAGGTCATGAAGAGCGCGGAGCGCGAATCGTGGCACCCGCTGTGCTTCGACCGCGGTGTTCCGGCCCACGCGGCGGCGATGGACGAATTGATGGCCAGCGGCGAGGTCACGTTCATCCACGACCTGATCGACGCGCAGCTCGCCGACCTGATCCGCACCCGCAACCCGCACGCGAATTTCAGCGACGCCGAGCAGGCCGAGCGGGTCACCGCGCACATGGGTGAGACGCCCGCGCAGGACTATGGCCGCTGGCTGTTCTTCCCGTGGTCGCGGCACCTGGTCCACCTGCTCGGGCCCGAGGAGTTCGCCGAGGTCCGCTCCGATCGCAACCGCAACAAGATCACCCGCGAGGAGCAGGCCCGGCTCGGCCAGCTCAAGGTGGCGCTGGCCGGGCTCAGCGTCGGCAACGCGATCGCGCACACCCTCGCGCTCGAGGGCGTGTTCGGCGAGCTGCGCATGGCCGACTTCGACGTCCTCGACCTGTCGAACATGAACCGCATCCGCTGCGCGGTCCACCAGATCGGCCTCAACAAGGCGATCATCGCCGCCCGCCAGATCTTCGAGCAAGACCCCTACGCGAACCTGGTGCTGTTCACCGCCGGGGTGACCCCCGACAACATCGACGAATTCCTCGACGGCGTCGACCTCGTCCTCGACGAGTGCGACAGCATGTACATCAAGATCAAGCTGCGCGAGGCGGCCCGCGCCCGCAAGCTCCCCGTGATCATGGAGACCAGCGACCGCGGCATGCTGGACATCGAGCGCTTCGACCTCGAGCCCGACCGCCCGGTCCTGCACGGCGTCCTCGGGGGCATGAGCGCCGACGACCTCCTCAAGCTGCCGCCCGCCGCCCGCCTCGGCGTCGTCCTCCGCATCGTCGATTCCAACACGATGTCGACCCGCGCGGCGGCCTCGCTGCTCGAGCTCGGCCGGACGCTGCGCGGCTTCTCGCAGCTCGGCTCCGACGTCGTCCTCGGCGGGGCCACCACGACCGCCGCCGTCCGCCGCTTCGGCCTCGGCCTGCCCCTCGCCTCCGGTCGCGTCTTCATCGACGTCTCGGCCCAGCTGGCCGGCGTCCAGCCGCCCGCCGCCGCGCCGGGGCGCGACCCCGAGGCGGTGCGGCAAGCCGAGGTCGCCGCGATCCGCAAGCTGGTCGAGGCGGCCGTGCGCGCGCCGTCGTTCGGCAACCGCCAGCCGTGGCGCTTCGTCTATCGCGAGGGCGCGCTGGAGGTGCACCAAGACCCTGCTCGCAGCGGCGGGGTGGCCGACGAGTTCGGGCGCCAGATGGCCTGCATAGCGATCGGCGCGGCGCTCGAGAACATCGATATCGTCGCCGGCGCCGGGGGGCAGTCGACCACCATGGCGCTGTTCCCGGCCCCGCGTGACCCGACCCTGGTCGCCGAGCTGCGCCTGACGCCGCGGGCGGGCGGCCCCAGTCAGGACCCGCTGGTCGAGGAGATCGGCCGTCGCGTGACCAATCGGCGGCCCGGCACCCGCCCGCACTTGACCCCCGTGCACGCGCAGGTGCTCGCCTCCGCCGCCCGTGAGCGCGGCGCCAAGCTCCAGCTGTGTAACGAGCGCCAGACCCTCGACGAGCTCGCCCAGATCCTCACCGACGCCGAGCGGCTGCGCATGCTGTGCCCGGCCCTGCACACCGAGTTGATGCAGAGCCTGCGCTGGACCCCCGCCGAGGCCGAGCAGACCCGCGATGGCATGCTGGTCGATCACTACGCCACCGGCCCCGCCGAGGTGGCCACGCTCCAGCTGGCCCGCTCACCGCAGGTCGCCCGGCTGCTCCGCGATGTCGGCGGCGGCAGCGGGTTGGCGGCCGGCGTCACCCCGGCGATCGCGTCCTCGGCCGGGCTCGGCCTCCTCACCGTCCCCGGCACCGACCCCGCCGCCTTCGTGCGCGGCGGTCGGGCGATGCAGCAAATGTGGCTGACCGCCTCGGCCCTCGGCCTGGCCCTGCACCCCATCAACACCCTCGTGGCGATGTTCGCCCGCCTCGAGCGCTACCACGGCGCCGGCCTCGACAAACACGAGATGAGCGCCATCCTCGATCTCCGTGAACGTTTTACCCGGTTCTTCACCGTCTCGATGAATGACGCCGAGGTCCTCCTGTTCCGGTTGTCCTACACCGATGGCTCCCCCGAGCGGTCGATGCGACGTGACATCGACGACGTCTTCTCGGTCGCCTGAACCCCCACATCTGCGCTCATATGAGTCGGCGTGTGGGCCAGGCGCGATGGATGCAGATGCAAAAGCTGGCAGCCCTCGGCGAGGGGCCCGCGGCGGACCGATGAACAGGCCCTGCGGACAGCGTTAGACGGTTTTTTCAACGTTCTGCGGCGAAAAATGATCCGTTCTCGTCGCGAACTACGCTTACTGCTCAGACGGTAGTCGCAATTACATAAAAAGCATTGAGGGATGGTTACCCCGGCGTCGCCGCTCAATGGCAGGTGCACATGTCTCCATCGGCCGATCACTAGGATCGCGCTTAACTCGTGCTACAACGAAGCCCCACTCCGTGCATTGGCAGCAAACTTCGAGGTACTCACCATGCTCAACATTCGTCTCGTAGACCCCAGTGAGGACCCGAGCGTCGTCGATGAGTTTTACGCCGGACAGACCCGGGCGTACGCGGAATTCGCCGCCGAGAAGGCGGCCACCAACGTGCAGCCGCGCGAGCTGGAGCAGGGCTGTGTGTACTTCGTCATCGCCCAGGACGAGCACACGGGTGAGCTCGCGGGCGGGCTGCGCCTGTATCTGCGGCGGGCGGGCGCCCGATTGCCGGTCGAGCGGGTGCTGGCCGACAACCACAGCCTGATCGAGCAGCTCGGACGTCAGGGTCGTCGCGGTATCGCGGAGATCAGCGGATTTTGGGCGCAGAGCTGCTGGCGCGGCACGGGCCTCAGCAGCGCCCTGGTCCGCGCTGCGATCGCCGCGATGCCGCTGCTCAACGCCCATCAGGGCATCGCCTTCAGCCATCACCATATGCATTCGTTGGTCACCCCCATCGGCTGGGTCTTCGACCCGAGCGCGGGCCGGATCCCGTACCCGGACGCTCGTTACCAGTCGAGCGTGATCTGGATCGACCCGGTGACGCTGCGTAACGCCCAGCCCGACCAGCGCGAGCTGATCTTCCAGCTGCGGGCGGCCATGCGCCGCGGCGAGGCGGTCCGCTGGAGCCTGGCGGGCGGCCACGTCGACCCGGTGCGCGACGAGGCCCGGCTCTGAGGGCTCACGCGCGGCGCATCACTCGGGCGGGAGCTGCAGCTCCGTCCGCAGGCCCTTGATCGTCGCGCCGATGCTGTCATGGGAGCGCGGTGGCACCTCGAGGTACTCGAGCGCCGCGGGAATCTGCAGGGTGCTGAAGGCCTTGATCTTCGGCGTGAACCAGCTGATCGCCGTGACGATCCCCCGGGCCACCCGGCTGAGGGTCACCACCGCGGTCTTGGCCTTGTAGTCCGGGTGGTCGAGCGCAGCCTCCAGCTCGCCGCGCTGCACCGAGTTCGGTCCGCCGCCCTCCGAGAGCACCAGGATGCCGCGCACCTGGGCGCACCACTTACGGGCGTCGTCGCAGTATGCCTTCCACTCATCCTCGCCCGGGGAGTCCTTCGTGTGCACCAAGACGATGACCTGTCGCTCCCAAAATCGATAGGCAAGCGTACGTTTCATTGCGGCGGGCCCCGGGGCGGGCGCGATGGTAGCACGACGCCGCGCGCAGGGTCCATCCGCGCATTTTCGAGCGTGGTCGGCGACGCAGCCCCCGCGCGCGCGGCGCGATGCGCCAATTCGTCGACTCCAATGGCGCGTTGAGCCGGCGCCGTCGCCGACTGTCACAAAAGCGCCCGGCGGCGGCTGCGAGCATATGCAGAGACCCGGTTGTGGGGCCGCTGTTGACGTTGTATCGTGCCGCCGCGTGGGCCGGGTGGGCAGGCTGCGGTCCGCAGCTGACGCTCGAGAGCGGTTTCATGGCAAGGGGCGGTGGGGGCGTTTATGCAGGCAGAATTGGCGCGGAGTTTGATCGAGGCGGCGATTCTGGCGCCGTCGGGTGGCAACAATCAGCCCTGGGAATTCTACGTCGAAGGCGGCGCCCTGTATGTCGTCAATGATCGCAGTCGGGCCTCGTCGCCGACCCTCGATGTCGGCGAGCGTGCCACCTACGCGGCGCTCGGGGCCGCGGTCGAGAACATCGTCGTGGCGGCCGCCGGGGCGGGGCGCAGCGCGCGTGTGCAGTGGCTCCCGGTCGCGGAGAACCCGCTGATCGCGGCCCGGATCGTCATCGAGGATTCGCCGGCGTCGGTCGAGGACGCCGCGTTATCACCATACATCGAGGCGCGGCTGACCAACCGCCAGCCCGGTCGGCAGGCGCCGCTGACGGCCGACCAGGTCGCGGCCCTGACCGCGGCCGCGAGCGCCAGGGGCGGCCAGCTGCACCTGTGCAGCGAGCCCGCCCGCCTCCACGAGATCGGCGAGATCCTCGGCATCGGCGACGGGGTCCGAATGTTCACCGCCGCCCTCCACGCCGAGATGATGAGCGAGCTGCGCTGGGACCCGCGCGAGACCGAGACGACCCGCGATGGCATCGATATCGCCACACTCGAGCTCAGCGGCGCCCAGCGCGGCATGATCCGGATGATGCGGCGCTTCGGCGTCGCGCGCTTCATGGGCAGGCTCGGCGCCGGCAAGGCCCTCATCGCCGGCGCCCGGCAGGCCCTCACGGCTTCGTCGGCATTCGCGGTCATCACCATCCCCGGCCACTCCCTCACCGACTATCTGCAGGGCGGACGGGCGATGGAGCGGGTGTGGTTGACCGCCACCTCGCTCGGCCTGGCCTTTCAACCGATGGCCGCGCTCGCCTATCTGCTGATGCGCGTCCGCTTCTTCGCCGGCCAGGGCGTCGCACCGGAGGTCGCCCGGACCCTGAACGCGCTGCTGCAGCGCATGGATCGCGTGTTCCCGGAGATGGATCCGGGGCACGGACACGTGCTGTACTTTCGCCTCGCCAACGCGGCGCCGGCGTCGCTGCGGTCGCTGCGGCGCCCGGTGGAGGCGGTGCTGCGCGCCGGCAAGCCGCCGGTCTGAGCCCGCTCAGGGCGAGCAGAGGGTGCAGGCCTCGGAGGCGAGCTTGCAGTCCTCGCCCGCCCGCTGGCAGACCTCGTCGTAGCGCGGCTCGTCCGGATGACGCGCCGCGAGGTCGCAGATCTTCGCCTCGAGCTCGCAGGTCGAGTTGGCGAGGTCGCACAGCTCGCTGCAGTAGTTGCGGTCTCGCCGGCTGTTGTCGGCCTCGTCCGCGCTCGTGGGGCCGACCAGGCCGCCCGCGGCCCGCCCGCTGCCGCCCGCCGCCGGGCGCGAGGCCGGCGCCGGGGCCTCCGCGCTCGGAGCCTTCCTGGCCGCCGTCGATTTGGTCTTGCTTCGTTCATCGCGGCTGCGGGTCGCGGCGTCACCCGGCGCCGCGGGCGGCGGCGGCGCGAAGCGGTCATCCGCGGCCCGGGCACTCTTCTTCCCGGTCACGGCCTTCGCGGTCGCCTCGGCCTCGCCGATCGACCGCTGCGCCAGACGTACGCCCATGGCCTGCAGGCGGGCCTCGTTGCGCGCGAGCTGCTGCTCGTACACGGCGAGGCTGGCCTCGAGCTCGGCGAGGGACTCCTCGGCGGCGGCGGGGGCCTCGATGATGGGCGCGTCGAAGGCGGGGGCCGCCTCCGGCGCGGCCGTCCGCTGGACCGGCTCGGGTGGGTTCGAGGCGCAGCCGACGAGCGCGATCAGGCCGACGAGCGCGCGGCGTGCGAGGTGTGGCTCATGGACAGGCATGGCAGGCCTCCGTGGCGAACCGGCAATCTCCGGCGGCGCGCTCGCAGGCGGCCCGGTAGCGCTCGTCGTCGGCGTGGCGCGCGACCAGGCCGCAGATCTGCCCCTCGAGCGCGCAGATCGCCGCGGCGATCTCACAGATCTGCTCGCAGCGCCCGCCCCTCGACGTGGCGTCGTCGACGCCCTCGGCGTCCATCTGCGGCGGCGCCCCGGCGACCGGCGCGGACTCGGCGGGCCGCGGCGCGCTCGCCGGCTCGGCGCCGACGGGCGCCAACCCCTCACGCTCGTTCGCGGCCTTCGCGGCGCCTACGCCACCATCGCGGCCAGACCCCGATGTCGCCGCCTGCGTCGTCCCAGGCCCCGCGCCGACGGCCCGCAGCTGCGCCTCGCGCATGGCGAGCTGCTGCTCGAGACCGGCGAGCTCGTCGAGCGCCACACCCGGGCTGCTGCTCGTCTCCGCGGCGCGCTTGCTGGCGCAGCCGGCCACCAGCGACATGACCACAAGGACATGTCCTATCAGCCATGGCTTGCAGGACCTGGCCGTCACGACAGGCGATTGTCGACGCGGCGATGTCACGGCGCGGCTCCGGCGAGCGCCTGCTGCAGGAGGCCGCGGTTCATGGTCAGCGCCTCGTCGTAGGCGAGCAGGGCGGCCTCGTCGTCGCCGCGCAGCTCGGAGACCTCGCCGCGGAGTGCGACGAGGCGGGCGGTGAAGGCGTTGGTGGCGAGGGTCTTGTAGTCGTCGCCGAGGCCCTCCTGGGCGATGGCGGCGAGCTGCTCCGGCGTGCGGGGGTCGACCTTCGGGTGCTCGAGGCGCAGGCGCAGCAGGCGGCCGTAGACGTCGTGGCGCAGCTGCTCGGCGGCCTCGCCCGCGGCGAGGCGATCCGGCCATGCGGTGGCCCGGAGGCGCTCGAGCGCGGCGATCGCCCCGGCGATGTCTTTTTGGGAGAGGAGGAGGTCGACGCGCTGGTGCTCGACCTCGAGGGTCTGCGCCAGGGCGACCAGCACCTCGGGCCGCGAGGGCGCCAGGCGCCCGGCCTGGGCCAGTCCGACGAGCATCAGCAGGGCGCCGAGCACGAGGCCGGCGAGCAGCGACATCCAGGTGTGGCGCGCGGGCCTGGACAGGGTCGTGCCGATCATGGTCACGGGGCGCCTCCCTTGCTGGCGATCGCCAGCAGCTGCGAGCGCAGCACGCCGCGTCCGCGGTCGACGTTGCCGCCGAGCTCGCGCCGGGCGTCGCCCTCGAGCATGGCGAACTGGCGCTCGAGCGCGCTCCTGGGCGAGGGCGCCGCGGCGGCGATCAGCGGCGCGGCGGCGTGCTCCGCGGCTCCGGCGCTGGTGTCGACGGCGGGCGAGTCGCGGAGCACGACGACCAGCAGCGCCGCGGTGGCGGCGACCGGGACCACGCCCCACAGCCAGCGACGGCGCCACCACGGCACCGGGGTGATCTGCGGGGCGATCCCGGCGCGCCAGAGATGATCTTGCGCCTCGGGCGCGAGCGGCTCGACGGCGCGGGCGTGACGAAACAGGTGGAGGACGGCCAGCTCGGCGTCGACCGAGCCAGCGCCGCCGTCCTCGGCCTGTCCGGCCCGCAGCGCGTCCTCCCAGCCCGGGTCCAGGACGGACTCGGATCGGCGGCTCGGGACAGGTGTGTGCTCAGCGTTGCGCGGTGACATGGCGACCCCCAGACGGGTGGTTTGCGGCCCGAACGCGGCTCGGGTCGATCGGCTTACAAGGGTGCGAGGTCTTCGCGGTCATCGGGGACGATCCATTCTTCATAGCTCGGCACCGACCATCAGGCCCTGCTTCTCGCACGCGGCCCGGAAGCTCTTGCAGGCCCGAAACAGCAGCACGTCCAGGGTCCCGACCTTGACCTCGAGGACCGTCGCGCACTCCTCACGGCTGCGGTCCTCGAGCAGGCGCAGGCGCAGGACCTGGGCGTAGCGCGGGTTTAGCTCCTCGAGCACGCCCTCGATGCGCACGCGGAGCGCGCCGCGCTGGAGCTCCTCCTCGGCGGGGTTCTTCGGCTCGGAGGAGCCGGCGGTGCCGAGGTGCTCCTCGAAGGCGCCGCGCAGCCGCTGGCGCCGGCCCGAGGCGCGCAGGAGGTCCCTCGCCTTGTTCTTGGCGAGGGTCTTGAGCCAGGGGTAGATGCCGCTGTCTTGCCAGACGAAGGCGGCGAGGTGCTTGTGGGCCGAGACGAAGGTCTCGCGCAGGCAGTCGTGGGCGTCGTCGCGGTCGCCGAGCATCGGCACCAGCACGTAGGAGAACAGGGTCGACGCGTAGGCGCGGTAGATCTGCTCGAAGGCGCGGCGGTCGCCGGCGGCCGCCTGGGCGACGACCAGGCGCTCGTCCGGCATCGGTTCGCGGCGACCCACGGGCCGGGAGGGTATCGCGCTTGCAGGCGCCTGCCCACGGTCGTGTCATCGGCGCGCGGTCGCGGTATAAGCCCGCCCCGCGTGCCCCGGCTCGACCTCCTCATCGCCCACAACCTCGGCTTCTCGCGCGGCGTGGTCACCCGGCTGTGCCGTCAGGGCCGGGTGAGCACGCCGGAGGGCGCCCCGCTGCGCGACCCGGCCCTGCAGATCCCTCCCGCGGGGCTGCCGATGGCGATCCAGCTCGACGACGCGCCGCACACCCTGTACCTGCGCTACCACCTGCTGCAGCACAAGCCGCTCGGGGTGGTGACGGCGCTGCGGGACGACCGGCACGCGACGGCCTACGACCTGCTCAAGTCGGCGCCGCTGCACAAGGACCTGCGGGCGGCGGGTCGGCTGGACCTCGAGACCTCGGGCTTGCTGTTGTGGACCACCGAGGGGCCGCTCCTGCATCGGATGACGCACCCGCGCTACGCGGTGCCGCGGGTGTATCAGGCGGCGCTGCGGGGCTCGTGGCAGCAGCCGCCGCCGGGCTTCGCGCTCGACGACGGGCACGTGCCGGAGATCGCCGAGATGAAGCCGCTGGCGCGCGAGGAGGCCCACCCGGGCCTCGACGTGCCGACCGGCACGACCACCCTCGCGAGCATCACGATCATCGGCGGCAAGTTCCACGAGGTGAGGAGGATCTTCGCGGGGCTCGGGAGCGAGGTGCTCGGGCTGTGTCGCGTCGCGTATGGGCCGCTGACCCTGCCGACCACGCTCGCGGCCGGGCAGTACCTCGAGCTCGATCTGCACTCCGTGTTCGCCGGCATGCACCCCCGTCCGCGCAGCGCCGGGGAGGCCCCCGATGAGGACACCCCGGGCGACGGAGCCGACGAGTGAGCAGCCCGGCGCTCGGCTTGCAGGTCGCTCATCGCGTCGCCTGCAGCGAGTCCGAGGGGCCGCACCGTCGCTACGCGCTGTGGGTCCAGGGCTGCACGCTGGCCTGTCCGGGCTGCTGCAACCCCGAGCTGTTCCCGGCCGCGGGCGGCGTGCGGGTCGCGGTCGCGGCCTTGGTGGATGAGCTCGCGGCGGCCCGAAGGACTCACGGGATCGAGGGCCTGACGGTGCTCGGGGGGGAGCCGCTCGAGCAGCTGGCCGCGGTCACGGCGCTGTGCGCCGCCGCGCGCGGCCAGGGCCTCGGCGTGCTGTTGTTCACCGGGCACACGCTCGCGGCGCTCGAGTCACGCGAGGGCGGTGCGGCGCTGCTGGCCGCCGTCGACACGCTGATCGACGGGCGCTTCGAGGCGGGCCGCCGCGATACTGAACGGCGCTTCATCGGATCGAGCAACCAGGGGCTGATCCACCGCAGCGCGCGCTACGCCGACCCGGCGCTGTGGCGCGGGACCGGCGGCGTCGAGCTGCAATGGGCCGCGGACGGCCGCCTGAGCGTGCATGGCGAGCCCGGGCTGGCCCGGCGCCTGGCGCTGGCGCTGGCCGGGTCGGGCGTCCGGGGGGCGCGCTGAGCCGGTCCGTCGGGCGCAGTTTTCTCGTTGAAACGCTGCCCGCCGTGCTTTAGATTGAACGCCACTTCACTTTGCTGAACGGGCGGGTCACCGCCCCGGAGTCCGAGCCATGGTCCTGGAAGCCCGTCACGACAATCATTTCTCCCGCCCCGAGGACGTCGAGGAGTTCGTGCAGGTGCTCGAGCGCTTCGAGCGTGGTGAGCTCGGGGCCGAGGAGTTTCGCAGCTTCCGTCTGACGCGCGGCGTGTACGGCCAGCGGCAGACGGACGTGAACATGCTGCGCACGAAGTTCCCGAACGGGCTGATGAGCGCGGCCCAGCTGCGGGCCAGCGCGGAGATCGCCCGGACCTTCACGAAGCACGACCGCGGGCACGTCACGACCCGGCAAAACCTCCAGTTTCACTTCGTGAAGCTCGACAACATGCCGAAGGCGCTGGCGCTGCTCGACGTCGCCGGCTCGACGACGATGGAGGCCTGCGGCAACACCGTCCGCAACATCACCGGCTGCCCCTACGCGGGGGTGAGCCCGACCGAGGCCTTCGACGTCACGCCCTACACCCACGCGGTGACGCGGCTGTGCCTGCGGGCGCCGTGGGCCAACGACCTGCCGCGCAAGTTCAAGATGGCCTTCGAGGGCTGCAGCCACGAGGACCACGCGCAGACGGCGATCAACGACGTCGGCCTGCGGGCGAAGGTTCGCGACGGCGTGCGCGGCTTCGAGATGTTCGTGGCCGGGGGCCTGAGCACGAGCCCGCGGCCGGCGTATCGCCTGCATCCCTTCATTCCTGCGGACGAATTGTTGGCGCGAGTGGAGGCAGTGGTGCGGCTGTTCGGTCGGCTCGGCAACCGCAAGAACCGGGCGCGGGCGCGGCTCAAGTACGTGATGAAGACCCTCGGGGAGGAGGGCTTCGTCGCCGCGTACGAGGAGGAGGTCGCGGCGATCACCGCGGAGGGGCGGCTGAAGCAGGAGATCGAGCTGCCGCCCGAGGAGAGCGCGCCGAAGGCCGACCCGCGGGCGCTGCAGGGCCCGCGCGCCGCCGAGGACGACCCGGAGTATCGCAGCTGGCTGCGCACCGTCGACCCGCAGAAGCAGGCCGGCTTCGCGGCGGTGACGATCAAGCTGTACCGCGGCGACGTCAGCTCGACCCAGTTCGACCAGCTCGCCGAGCTCGTCGAGGTCTTCGCCGACGGCACGCTGCGCACCGCCAACAATCAGAACCTGATCGTTCGGTGGATCCGCACCGGGGCGCTGCCGCACCTGTTCGCGCGGCTGCAGGAGATCGGGCTCGCCGAGGCCGGCTCCAACACGATCCATGACGTCGTCAGCTGCCCGGGGGCCGACACCTGCAACCTCGCGGTCACCTCGAGCATGAGCCTCGCCAAGCACCTGACCCGCTTCCTCAAGAACCCGGGCGCCTCGGCCGACAGCGTCGAGCTCGCGCGCTCCGCCGACATCAAGATCTCCGGCTGCCCGAACTCCTGCGGCCAGCACCACGTCGCCGCGCTCGGCTTCCACGGCACCATGCGCCACGCCGGCGACGGTCGGCAGATCCCCGAGTATCAGCTCCACCTCGGCGGCGGCTTCAATGAAGATGGCGTGCAGTTCGGCCGCCACATCGTCAAGATCCCCGCGCAGCGCGCCGGCGAGGCCCTGCTCGCGCTCCTCGACCTCTTTCGCGACCGGCGGGACAGCGGCGAGGACGCCCGCAGCTTCTTTCGCCGGGTCGCCAAGGAAGACGTGACCGCCGCCCTCGGCCCGCACACCATCGGCATGACCTTCGAGAACCTGCGCGAGCAGGACCTCGTCGACCTCGGCCAGGAGAAGGTGTTCGACGTCGCCATCGGCCGTGGCGAGTGCGCCGGCTGAGGCCGCGATGAACGAAGAACGCCCGGGGCTGACTGCACCGGGCGCTCCTGTGAGAGGCGGACGAAGAACGCCCGGGTCCTTGCGGCGCCGGGCGTGCTTGTAAGCGGTCGCGGGACCGGCCTTACTTGCTCTTGCCTGCCAGGTACACTTTGCCCTGGCCGAGGGCGTAGGTGACCTTCATCGTCTTCAGCAGCGGGAAGTTGATGTAGCCGCCGAGCTCGAAGCTCGAGCCCTCGACGATCTGGGCGAGGCCGGCGTCGGGCGGGGTGTTGGCGAGCACGAGGCCGCCGACGCCGCCCTTGATGGCGGTGTCGCCGACCTTGACGCCGTCGAGGTAGACCATCTTGAGGCCGTTGGTCGGGTCGTCGAGCTGCTCGAGCTCGCGGGGCAGGTGGCCGCTCTTCAGGTACTCCTTGCGGGCGATCGCCAGCGAGGCGCCGTAGCTGCCGCCGAGCCAGGCGTAGAACTTGAAGGCGGAGCCGTCGATCGACAGCGTGGTCACGGGGACCAGCAGGATGTGCATGTCGATCAGCAGCAGGGGCGCCTCGGAGGCGCCGGCCGGGGCCGCAGTCGGCCCAACAGCGGCCAGCTCGAGCGAGGCGTTCGGGAAGTCGAAGGTGATCGCGCCGAGCTTGTTCATGACCTGGCGTCCGAGCACGACGCCGGGCACCTCACCGACCGTGTAGGGGGTCAGGTCGTCGACGATCGCCGGGACGTTGGTCAGGGTGAGGTCGCCGAACTTGATCTCCGGGATCAGCACGACCGAGGTCTCGGTGCCGCCGATGGGGACGACCTTGCCGAGCTCCTTGAGCTTGAGCTGGGCCGCCAGGGTCTTGTGGATCCTCGCCTCCTCGCGCAGCTCGAAGAAGACCACCCGCGTGAACTCGCCGCCGACCACGCCGCCCGAGTGCTTGATCCCCTGGGTCGCGTCGACCTGCAGGTCCGAGCTGCCCTTGGCCCCCGTCACCTTGATCAGCTCGCCCTTGCCCTCGAGCGGGCGCATGAACGCCGCGTACGCGAGCAGCAGCGGCCGCATCGGGTTATCGGTCTCGATGTTCGCAAACAGCGCGTCCAGCGTCTTCACCGCGTTTTCGGCGTCCGCCAGCGCGTAGTAGCTCCATAGCTTGGTCACCAGCGGGTCGAACTGCTTCGGGTCCGTCGCCAGCAGCTTGTCCTGCAGCTCGATCGCCGCCTTGTGGTCGCCCACTGCCTGCAGGTTGCGGCCGAGCCCCACCACCGCGCCGAAGTTGGTCGCGTCGAGCTCCAGCGCCTCCTTGAAGGCCTTGGTCGAGCCGACGTAGTCGCCCGCGCGCCAGTTCGCCGCGCCCAGCACCGCGAACGCGTCCGCGTCGTTCGGCTGGGCCGCGAGCGCCTCGTTGGCGCGGGCCCGCGCGGAGAACCAGCGACCCTTGGCGAGGTCCTGGTTGGCCAGGCCGACGAGGGTGCGGGCCTCGGCCTGCTGCTGCTTCACCTTACGCTGGGCCTCGGCCTCCTCGACGGTGAGGCCCTTGCTGCCGCCCGGGGCGCTGGTTTCGGCCTTCTTACAGGCGGGCGCGACGAGGGTGAGGACGACCAGGGCGAGGACGCGGGTGCTGAACGACATGAGTTCTCCGGACGAGGGCGGACAGGTGGTCCGCGGCGGGAGCATACCCGACCGGGCCCGCGGCCAGCAATGCTGGGGGCCCCTCAGCGTTCGGACCCGGGGTCGGGGTCCGAACGCTGCGGCGGTGGAGTCTGGCCGCGGTTGCGGGCGAGCAACCAGGCGCCGGGGACGGCGAGGACGGCGGCGCCGAGGAGGCCGAGGAGATAGGAGACGGCGACGAAGCTCGAGCCGGGGCCCCGGAGATCGGCCGCGGAGACGAGGAGGGCCAGGGCGGTGGCGCTGCCGACCTGGAAGCTGCCGACCTGGGCCGGCCCGCCGGGCAGCTGAATGCTGAGCCCGACGATGCCGACGATCGCGGCGGCCTCGGCCAGGCCGAGCGTCAGGCCGCAGGCGTGCAGCACCAGCCACAATTGGCCCACGGTCACGGCCCAGTAGACCAGCGACCAGCCGACCAGAGGGAGCCCGGTGCGCGGCGCGGCGAGGTCGCGCAGGGTCACGGCGAAGTGCCGGAGAAATCGCGCCAGGCGGCTCGGAAAGCCCCGTACGAGCCGGTCGAGCCAGCGCGGCGGGGTCAGGGCGAGGGCGGTGAGGCCGAGGACGAGGGTCAGGAACACCAGGCCCATGACCTGACCCACGCGAGTGACCCCGAGGGCGCTGCCGAGGAGGCTGTCGGCGTTGGCGACCCCGAGGAGCAGGAGGCTGACGACCAGCAGGCCGTCGACGGCGCGTTCGCTGGCGACCGCGGCGATCGCCTCCGGGAGGCCGACGCCGGGGACGCCGGCGCGGGCGAGGATCAGCGGTCGACTGAGCTCACCGAGGCGCAGCGGCAGCAGCAAGATCACGAAGAACGCGACCAGGCCGCTGCCGTAGAGCAGGTCGCGGGGCAGCCGGGCGTGGGGGTCGCCGGTGGCGGCCCGGACCCGCGAGTCGAGGGCGTAGCGCAGGCGCAGGCTGCGGACGAGGCTGTAGGGCAGGTGCAGGGCGATGGCGGCGAGCAGCAGGTCCGGGCGCGGGATCTCCAGCTTGCGTGGCCACAGCTCGAGCCGCGGCGCGACGAGCCACAGCAGGAGCGCGCCCCCGACCAGCGAGGCGAGCCACAGCAGCAGGGTGCGGCGGCCCGAGCGTGGTGGGGCGGCGGTCACGACGGCCGCACCTTAGCGCGGCCGCCGGGCGCCGCGCTAGGCGGCGGGTTGCTGGCGGAGGGAGATCTGTGGTTCGCCGCCGTCGGGGTCGGGGGTGGCGTCGGCGATCACCTTGCTGCCGGGGCGGAGCTTGCCGGACAGGATCTCGGTGGCGAGCGGGTCGAGCAGGGTCTGCTGGACCAGGCGCTTGAGCGGGCGGGCGCCGAAGGCGGGGTCGTAGCCGCGTTCGGCGAGCAGGGCCTTGGCGGCGGGCGAGACCTCGAGCTCCATGTCGCGGTGGGCGAGGCGCTCGCCGACGCGGCGCAGCTGGATCTCGAGGATCTGCATCATGTCCTCGCGGCGCAGCTGGTGGAAGTTGAGGATCCCGTCGAGGCGGTTCAGGAACTCGGGGCGGAAGTGCCGGCGCAGCACGGCGTCGCGGGCGAGCTCCAGCTCCTTGCCCTTGAGGCCCTGGGCCAGCAGGTCGCTGCCGATGTTGCTGGTCATCAGGATGATCGTGTTCTTGAAGTCGACGACGTGGCCCTGGCTGTCGGTCAGTCGGCCGTCGTCGAGGACCTGCAGCAGCAGGTTGAAGACCTCCGGGTGGGCCTTCTCGATCTCGTCCAACAACACGACGCTGTAGGGCCGGCGGCGCACGGCCTCGGTCAGCTGGCCGCCCTCCTCGTGGCCGACGTAGCCCGGCGGCGAGCCGATCAGCCGCGAGACCGCGAACTTCTCCATGTACTCGCTCATGTCGACGCGCACGACGTGGCGCTCGTCGTCGAACAGGAACTCGGCGAGCGCCTTGGCCAGCTCGGTCTTGCCGACGCCGGTCGGGCCGAGGAACAGGAAGCTGCCGATCGGGCGGTTGGGGTCGCCGAGGCCGGCGCGCGACTGACGGACCGCCGCGCTGACGCGGGCGACCGGCTCGGACTGGCCGACGACGCGCCGGGTGAGGTTCTCCTCCATCTGCAGCAGGCGGGTCTGCTCGGTCTCCAGCATCTTGTTGACGGGGATGCCGGTCCAGCGCGAGACGACGGTGGCGATGTCCTCCTCGGTGACGGCCTCGCGCAGGAACGACGAGCCGCTCTGCTGGGCGCGCTCGAGCGCCTTGCGGGCCTCGTCGCGCTGCTGCTCGAGGGCGCGCAGGGTCCCGTAGGTGAGCTCTGCGGCGCGCTGGTAGTCGGCGCTCTGCTGGGCGCGTGCGGCCTCGCCTTTGATGTTCTCGATCTGCTCGCTGAGCTGCTTGATCTCGGTGATGCGGTCGCGCTCGGCCTGCCAGCGCGAGCGCAGGGCGGTGGCCTCCTCGCGGAGGGTGGCGAGCTCGGTGGCGACGACGTCGAGGCGGGCCTTGGTGGCCTCGCTCTGCTCCTCGCGCAGGAGGGCCTGGCGCTCGATCTCCAGGCGGGTGATCTTGCGCTCGCGCTCGTCGATCGGCAGCGGCAGGCTCTCGACCTCCATCTTCAGGCGGGCCGAGGCCTCGTCGACGAGGTCGATCGCCTTGTCGGGGAGGAAGCGGTTCTGGATGTAGCGGTGGCTGAGGCGGGCGGCGGCGACGATCGCCGCGTCCATGATGCGGATGCCGTGGTGGGCCTCGAACTTGTCGCGGATGCCGCGGAGGATCGCGATCGTGTCCTCGACGCTGGGCTCGTCGATCATCACCGGCTGGAAGCGGCGCTCGAGCGCCTTGTCCTTCTCGATGTGCTTGCGATACTCGTCGAGGGTGGTCGCGCCGATGCAGCGCAGCTCGCCGCGCGCGAGGGCCGGCTTGAGCATGTTGGCGGCGTCCTGGGCGCCCTCGGCCTTGCCGGCGCCGACCAGGGTGTGGAGCTCGTCGATGAACAGGATGATCTTGCCCTCGGCGGCGCTGACCTCCTTGAGCACGGCCTTGAGGCGCTCCTCGAATTCGCCGCGGTACTTGGCGCCGGCGACCAGGGCGGCGAGGTCGAGCTGCATGAGCTTGCGGTCGCGCAGGCTCTCGGGGACGTCGCCGGCGGCGATGCGCAGGGCGATGCCCTCGGCGATCGCGGTCTTGCCGACGCCGGGGTCGCCGATCAGGACCGGGTTGTTCTTGGTCCGGCGCGAGAGCACCTGGATGGCGCGGCGGATCTCGTCGTCGCGGCCGATCACCGGGTCGAGCTTCTGCTGGCGGGCGGCCTCGGTGAGGTCGCGACAGTACTTGTTCAGGACCTCGTACTTCTCCTCGGGCGAGTCGTCCTGGACGGTCTGGGTCCCGCGGATCTCCGCGAGCGCGGAGAGCAGCAGCTCGCGGCTGCCGCCGAGCTTGCTGAGCACCTCGGCCGCGCGGATCTTCTGCTTCTGCGCCTTCGCGTTGAAGCAGGCGAGGACCAGGTGCTCGACGCTGACGAAGCGGTCGTGCAGCGCCTCGGCCTCGCCGGCCGCGAGGTCGAGCAGCTCCCGGACCTCCTTCGACGGGCTCGGTTCGCCGCCCTGCACGCGGGGCTGGCGAGCGAGCTCCGCCTTGACGGCGCGCTCGACCGCGCCGCCGTGGATGCCGGTGCGCTCGAGCAGCGGGAGCGCGAGCCCCCCCTCCTGTTGCAGCGCGGCCTGCAGGAGATGAAGAGAGGTCAGCTCGGGGTGGCCGAGCTCCTTCGTCATCGCCTGGGCGTGCGCGATCGCGTGGCGGGTCTTGACTGTCGCAGTTTCGGGGTTGAAGACGGCCATGGTTGGGGTCCTTCGGGGGCGTCGCCAGCTTGGGCACGATCTCTCTGGTGGCAAGGACGGGGCCGGACGGGGCGAGCACCGGGGGGCTGGCCGCGGCGCGCGGGTCAGGGGCGGTGGGCGCCGGTTGCATGGGCCCGCGAGAGCGGGCAGTGTTCGCGTCGTGCTCCGTCTCACGTCCGCGTCGGTCTTGCTCGCGCTGTCCTCGGCCTGCTCCGCGCCGCCGCCCGCGCCGGCTGCTGGCGAGGTTGTGGCTGTCCCGAAGGCCAGGCCCGAGCAGGGCCCCACGCCCGCGCCCGGAGTGCGGGCCGACGGCGAGGTCGTCTCGGCGGTGAACTGGTTCGAGGGCACGCTCGAGGAGGCCCAGGCGGCGGCGAAGGCGGCGGGCAAGCTGGTGTTCGTCGATGTCGGGGCGTACTGGTGCCCGCCGTGCCGCAAGCTCGACGAGGAGGTGTTCATCCGGCCGGAGGTCGGTGAGGCGCTGGGTCGGGGCTTCGTCGCGGTGCACGTCGACGCGGAGAAGGGCGAGGGTCCGGAGCTGGTGGCGCGCTACCGGGTGCAGGCGTATCCGACGCTGCTGGTGCTCGCGGCGGAGGGCCTGGAGAAGGGTCGCATCGTCGACGCGCTGGCGCCGGCGGAGCTGCTGGCCGCGCTCGAGGAGATCGCCCGCGGGGGTGACGTGTTGAAGGGCCTCGAGGCGGAGGTCGCGGCGCGCCCGGAGGACCTGGCGGCGCGCTACCGGCTGGGCAACGCGTACGCGCTGGCGGCCCGGCGCGCCGAGGCCGAGGCCGAGCTGGCCCGGGTGATCGCCGGAGACCCGGACAACGCCCGCGGGCTCGCGGCGCAGGCGATGGTCGACCGCGCGGCGTTCCTGGTCGCCAAGCAGGACGGGGACCCCGAGCGGGCGATCGCCCTCTACCGCGAGCTGCAGCAGAAGTTCCCGACCGCCAAGGAGAGCCTGCGCGCGTATCGGCAGATCGGCCGCGAGCTGCACAAGCTCGGCCGCGACGACGAGGCGGTCGCGAGCCTCCAGGCGATGGTGGCCGCCGCCCCCGACGACATCGACCTCAAGGCCGCGTTCGGTTGGTTCTCGTTTCGCGAGCGCTGCCGACCGGAGGCGGGGCTCGCGGCGGTCGAGGCGGGGCTCGCGGTCGACGCGAAGCAGGCCGAGCTGCATTACCTGCGGGCCGAGCTCAAGCATCAGCTCGGCGACGCCGCCGCGGCGCTGGTGAGCATCGGCGAGGCGGCGGCGCTCGAGCCGGAGTCGGCGTTCTACAAGCGGCAGCAGCGGCGCTTCGCGGCGCTCGCGGGGAGCGGAGCCTGATGGCGCTGGCCGGCCTGTCCGCAGGGACAGTCGCGGTGGCGCTGGCGATGACGCCCCCGCTCCCGCTCGAGTCGAACGCGGAGATCCCCGGGGGGTATCACGACATGACGGTGCTGCGCGGCGTGGAGCCGCCGGACGGTGACGGCAAGGTCACGCTGGGCTCGATCCTGTTTTCGCTCGGCATGATCCAGTTCGCGGGCGGGCTCAGCAGCGTCGTGATGGCCCAGCCGCGCTACTGCGCCGCAATTTACGGGGCCTCGGTGTCGGAGCAGCACTGCAACGGCCTGCAGATCTACGGCATCGTCGGGTCCGTCTTCGGCGGGCTGATGGCGGCGAGTGGGGGCATCATCCTCGGCCTCGGGCTGGTCCAGCGTCGGCGTCACCGCCAGTGGAAGCGGGAGGCCGGCCTCGTGCTCGCGCCGCTGCTCGGCCCCGGCCAGCGCGGGCTCTCGCTCGGCTTTCGCTTCTGAGCCGGGAGCCGGGCCAGGGCCGCGGACGGGCCGGCAACGCACGACGCGGCGCGGCGATCTGGCCCATGGCGGTCTGCGTCCGTGAAGCGCGAGGGGGCCGGGCGGTCAGATGTCCGCAGCGGGCCAGGGGCGCACATCTGCCCGCACGATCCTGCTGCAAGGCCGTGGGGCGGCGGTTATAGTGACCGGGCGTCCTGGGCCCGCCCGCGTCGCCCTGCTTTCAACCCAATGTCGCGAAGGAACTACCAGCTTATGAAGCGCAGCGCGTGTCTCCTGTCCCTCATGTCGGCTCTCACCGGTGCGTGCTCCGACGATGGTTCGGAGTCGAACTCGGCCTCGAACTCGAACTCGAACACGATGAGTTCGAACACCCTGACGACGCTGACGACCTTGACGGCCACGGAGGGTGAAAGCAGCTCCGCCTCGGGGACCAGCGCGGGGACGACGAGCGATGTCTCGGCGACCGGCACGGCGAGCGAGCCGACGACGGGGCCGACGAGCGGCAACACCTCGTTCGACCCGGACGACTGCGGCGAGGCGGTGGTGGACATCCCGATCGTGACGCCGAGCGTGATGCTGGTGCTGGACAAGTCGGGCTCGATGGTGGCGGACCCGGGCGGCTTCTGGGACCACGACCAGGACCCGATGACGCCGACGATCACGCGCTGGAACAGCCTGTATTCGGTGGTGGACCTGATCGTCAACAACTTCAACAACTCGATGAACCTCGGGGCGGTGCTGTTCCCGGCGAAGACGGCGACCTCGAGCTACAGCGAGGCGGCCTGCGTGGTCGGCGGTGCGCCCGACGTGCCGATCGCCGGGATGAACGCGGCGAAGATCCTCGGGGCGATCCCGGGGGCGCTGACGGACGCGACGGTGATGAAGGGCGGGACGCCGGCGACGAAGGGGCTCAAGGTGGCGATCACCGAGCTCGAGGGCGCGCCGGCCGAGCAGCCGAAGTTCATGATCTTCGTCACCGACGGGGCGGCGAACTGCCAGGAGGACGCGCCGGACACGACCACGCTGTTCGAGATGTACGACGACAACGTGGCGACGACGGTCGCGGCGGCGGCGGCGATGGGCATCAAGACCTACGTGGTCGGCATCGACATCTCGCAGGTGGTCAGCGGGGCGGCGAAGGACGGCAACCCGGACAACACCAACACCTACGAGAAGCTGAACCTCGTGGCGGAGGCCGGCGGCGTACCGCGGCCGGGCGACGAGAAGTTCTTCAACACGACCAACCAGGACGAGCTCCAGTCGGCGCTCAATATGATCTCGATGCAGATCTTGAGCTGCGTCATCGATCTCGAGCCGACGCCGAAGTACCCCGACTTCGTCGAGGTCGTGCCCTACGGCAAGAAGCAGGTCACGGACTGCATGACCGAGGACGGGTGGATGTACCTGCCCGAGGACCCGATGAAGCCGGGCGTGCTGCGGATCGAGCTGTGCGGCAAGGCCTGCTCTGACTTCCAGATGAGCGGCGATCTCGACGTCGAGTACCGCTGCCCGCAGTCCGGCTGAGCGGCTGGCCTCGGGGCCATCGAGCGAGGGTCGGGGAGTGGACGGGCGACCGTCTGCTCCTCGACTCGCTCGTCGGCCCACGGGCGATGTCGCCGCGGACGCGCAGATCTGCTCGCACGATCGGGCTGCATGGTCGTGGGGCGGCGGCTATAGTGTTGGGCGCCCTGGGGGCCACCCACGTCGCCCTTGTTACCACCCGATCTCGCGAAGGAACTACCACTTATGAAGCGCAGCGCGTGTCTCCTGTCTCTCCTGTCTCTCATGTCGGTGCTCACCGGCGCATGTGCCAAGGATCCGGAGTCGGACTCGGACACGAACACGAACACGACCCTGACCGGCGGGATCATGACCTTGCCGACCGCGTCGGCTTCGGAGGGTGACAGCAGCTCCGCCTCGGGGACCACCGCGGGGACGACGAGCGATGGCTCGGCGACCGGCACGGCGAGCGAGCCGACCGGGGCGCCGACGAGCGGCAACACGACCATCGACGTCGGGAACTGCGGCGAGGCGGTGGTGGACATCCCGATCGTGACGCCGAGCGTGATGCTGGTGCTGGACAAGTCGGGCTCGATGGTGGCGGACCCGGGCGGCTTCTGGGACCACGACCAGGACCCGATGACGCC
>Ga0209480_10000402_pt1 | contig 36530 bp, 31 predicted proteins | sample JI61114C2DNA_FD_187501 | JGI IMG/M metagenome (GOLD analysis project Ga0209480, IMG submission 187501) | Wastewater effluent complex algal communities from Wisconsin, to seasonally profile nutrient transformation and Carbon sequestration -... | ecosystem: Engineered > WWTP > Effluent > Algae... | reverse complement strand
GGCTACAACAACCCTAACCGTATTCCCATATTTTTCTCCGAACAATGCCATCGCTCCTAATTTAAGCGCTTCTTCTTTTGGCATTTCTGTTATTATTACTGGTATATTTTGTCTAATTTTTTCGTTTACAATATTTTCTACTTCTGTAATTTCGGCTTCTGTTAAACGAGCAAAATGAGAGAAGTCGAATCGAAGACTTTCTTCGTTTACCAAGGAACCTTTTTGTGCAACATGGGTTCCTAGTACTTTACGTAAAGCTGCATGAAGTAAATGGGTAGCAGTGTGGTTGTAACAAGTAAATAACCTTCTTTCTTCATCAACGATTGCGCTAAATGATTTGGTAGTTTCAGTAGGCAATTGATTTACAAAATGGATAATCAAATCATTCTCTTTTTTGGTATCTGTTACAGCAATTTTTTCACTACCAAAATCTAACCAACCCGTATCTCCAACCTGTCCACCACTTTCAGCATAAAATGGAGTGGTATTCAATACCAATTGAAATTGTGTCTTCCCTTTTGCGCTGATTTTTCTGTATTTGGTAATAATACTTTGGGTGGTTAATTGATTGTAGCCAACAAAACCTTCTCCTTTATCTTCTGAAACAATTACCCAATCTTCTGTATCTAATGTTGCTGCGGCCCTACTTCTGCTTTTTTGTTGCTGCATTTCTTTATCAAATCCAGCTTCATCAATGGTTCTATTATTTTCTGAAGCAATCAATCGAGTAAGATCAATTGGAAAACCAAATGTGTCGAAGAGTTCAAATGCTGCTTTGCCATCAATTAGATCGGTACTGTTTTTAATCATATCATCCATTCTTTTTAAACCCTTATCTAAGGTTTTTAAGAATGCATCTTCTTCTTCTTTTACTACTTTGTTTACAAAATCCAATTGTTGCTGTAATTCAGGGAATACTTTTTCAAATTGTTTTGCCAAAACTGGCATCAATTGAAACAATAAAGGCTGCTTGTAATTTAAATAAGAATAATAGTACCTAACGGCTCTCCTTAATATTCTTCTAATTACATAACCAGCTCCTGTATTCGATGGCAATTGACCATCGGCAATGGTGAATCCAATTGCACGGATATGATCTGCAATAACCCTAAAAGCAATGGCTTCTTTTGAATCGGAACGATCATATTTATTACCTGTTATTTTTTCAATTGCTTCAAATGTGCCTGTAAATACATCAGTATCATAGTTGCTTTGTTTACCTTGAATAACCCTCACCAATCTTTCAAATCCCATTCCAGTATCAACATGTTTGGCGGGCAATTCTACCAAGGAACCATCTTTTAAACGATTGTATTGAATGAAAACATTATTCCAGATTTCAATGACTTGAGGATGGTCTTTGTTAACCAGTTGGCTTCCTGGAATTTTAGCTCTTTCTTCATCAGATCGGCAATCCACATGTATTTCAGAACAGGGGCCACATGGTCCGGTGTCTCCCATCTCCCAAAAATTATCTTTTTTATTACCATATATAATATGGTCTTCTGCTACTAGCTTTTTCCATTCTTGCAAGGCAATGGTGGATGCAGGTATGCCCTCTGCAGGATCACCTTCAAAAACAGATACATATAATCGATCTTTCGGTAGCTTATAAATTTCAGTTAGAAGTTCCCAGCTCCAGGCAATGGCTTCTGCTTTAAAGTAATCCCCGAAACTCCAGTTTCCCAACATTTCAAACATAGTATGGTGGTAAGTATCTACTCCAACTTCTTCTAAGTCGTTGTGTTTACCACTAACACGTAAACATTTTTGTGTATCTGCAATTCTTGGGCTTGTAGGAACACTATTGCCAAGAAAATAATCTTTGAACTGATTCATCCCCGCATTGGTGAATAGTAGGGTTGGATCGTTTTTTACTACAATAGGAGCTGAAGGAACGATTTGATGCTTTTTTGAAGCAAAAAAATCCAAAAATTGTTGGCGAATTTCGGCACTCGTCATGATGAATTACTTTTTATATGCCATTAAGGCTGTAGAAACTATATTTGTTGTTATTTAAAGGGGCAAAGGTACGGATTTAAGGGGCTGAAAACCGATCATGAAAAAGGTAAAATACTACTACAATACACATAATATGCGCTTTGAGAAGCTGACCACCCCACTCAGGGTTAGGTTGCTTCAGGTATTGGGGTATGTAGCAGCTTCTATTGTTACTGGAATCCTCATTTTTGCCATTACATTCCGTTATATCGATTCTCCCAAAGAGAAATTACTTCGTCAACAGAACGACGATCTAAAGCAGAATTACAAGGTGATGGAAGAACGCATTAAACAGTTGCAGCTTCAAATGGATGAAATAGCCAACAGAGATAATTATGTGTACCGATCCATTTTTGAATCGAACCCCATACCAGATAGTGCTAGGGTTAAGGAAATGGAGAAGAAAAAAGAAGTACAATTGGTGCAAAGCATGGGGGAGACCGAATTGGTCAACAGTATGGCTGCTCAACTTAATAACTTGAGTTTAAGGATGGCTTTCCAAGTGAAATCATTTGTTGCCATTGAGAATATGGTAAAGAACAAAGAAAAATTATTGGCTGCAATCCCCTCTATACAACCCATCAGCAACAGAACTTTAAATAGGGTTTCCTCTGGTTTTGGCTATAGGATTGACCCAGTTTATAAAGACCGAAGATTACATCCAGGATTAGATTTTACTGCCCCAATTGGCACCCCAATTTATGCTGCAGCAGACGGAGTGGTAAAGGATGCTGGCTTTAATACCGGAGGATATGGTAATAGGGTGGTAGTGAACCATGGCTTTGGTTATGAAACCTTATATGCCCATATGGTTCGAATTAAAGCAAGGGTTGGTACCAAAGTAAAACGCGGGGAAGTAATTGGATATGTAGGTAGTACCGGAAAAAGTACGGGCCCGCATTTGCATTATGAAGTGCATAAAAATGGAACACAATTGGATCCAATTTACTTCTTTTATAATGACTTAACCCCGGCTCAATTTGATCGTATTCTTAAATTAGCTGCTCAAGTAACCAAAGCTTTGACTAGTACTACAACAAAAAGGCCAATTACTTGTAATAAGTAAAAATTTGTCTGTGGAACCAGGTGTACGTGAATACCTTTTAAGAATTGTAAATACCCTATCTGTGGGGCTATTTTGGTTGGCTATTAATTCTACAGCAGGTATTATGTATGATCATGCTTTTTTTCACGGCAGCATCACTATAGGAAATATTATTTTTTATTGCTGGTTTATCATCAGTTCAATCTTTTTTTTTCGTTGGCAAATTAAACTTTGGAGTAAGCCCATTGACTTTGAACAATAGGGTTTTTGTTGCGTAAGGCTTATTTCTCTTTTGTATCAAGTATTACTGGGGTATTGCCCTTTCCTAAAACGATTACTTTAGAATTGGGCGAAGTAACCAACGCCTTCATCACTTGAATTTGCTCGTATTGTAATTGCTTATCACCTAAACCTGCACTGATAATTTGTTGGTAGTCTGCAATACCTCTTGCTTCCACTCTTTTTCTTTCGGCTTCTTGTTTTTCCTTTTGCAAAACAAATTCCATTTTTTGGGCGTCTTGTTCTGCTTTAATTTTTTCTTCTATTGAAGTTTTCACATTCGTTGGTAAAGTGATATTGCGAACCAATAATTGCTCTAATATCAATCCTCTTTTTTTAAAGTCTTCATCAATTGATTTATAAATTCTATTTTGAAATAAATCTCTTTTTAACGAATACAAGTCAATGGCAGTATAATAAACCGCATTGTCTCTAATTTTTGTTCTAGTGAGTGGGCGCACTATTTTGTCTCTAAAATCAAGCCCGGTTTCTCTAATTAATCTGGGGGCTTCACTAGCTGTAACTCTATATAAAACCGTTAAGTCTATTACAACTTCTAAGCCATCGGCAGTTAATACACGAATGGCATCATCCCCAGATAGTTCCCCTTCATCATTTACTCCACTCATGGTATAGTTCTGTGTTTTAATATCTACTTCTCTAACTTCCACCAATGGGTTAATTATATTTAAGCCACTGTATAAAATATTGTTGGAAATTTTTCCAAATAAACTCTGTACCCCAATTTGACCAGCATCAATTTGCTTAATACAGGAAGTCAGTATACCAACTAAAGCAATAGCAATTCCCGCAATTCTTACTCCCTTTGCTAGTTTAATAAACTCTTCTCTTTCTTTATTCATAAAGCCAGCGGCTACAACTAAGATGATGCCAAGAATAATTAAAATCATATCAAAAATTTTATAATAAATACAAGGTAGGTTCTTTTCACCAGACCCTACTAACTACTATGATCCATGATGATGACCCAAATACCGTTTATTTTTTTGAATAACAAAGTGTAGTGCCCACTTACATTTCCTGCATTTCTGGTTAATTCCCATTTACCCAACACCATCCAAAGCTGTTTAGACAAGGGTTTCACTTCTAATAAAGTGAAATTTAACTGCCCCATATAATCTTTATTCGGGTAATTTTTTTTGTAGTTATTAAGTGTATTGGTAAAGCCATAAGTTGGGCCGTTTTTACCTACAAAAAGTAGGCTGTCGTTGTTCCAGTATCCTTGCATAAATGCGTCAATATCTCCTCGGTTCCAGGCTGCTGTTTGTTCTTTTAAAATTTTTCTGATTTGTTTTTCAGGACCAGCTTGTCCGTAGCTAGTGCCTGTTCCAACTGAAATATATAAAACGATAAAAAGGAGTTGCTTTTTCATAGTTATAGCCAATGGTATGTAATAAAATTAGTTAACTTTCTTGAATGGAATACATGAGTCATTTGCAGAAAGATAAAAAGCTGGCTTCCATTTTAACACAAGAACCATTTGTATTAAAGCGAAAAAAGAATTTACCCATACGTTTAATGGCCAGCATCATGAGCCAGCAACTGAGTACCAAAGTAGCTGCAGTTATATATAAGAGATTCTTGGCTTTATATGATGGGAAAGAACCCAAAGTAGACGCAGTGTTAGCAACTCCTAATGAAGCGCTTAGGGCTATCGGGTTAAGCAATGCCAAAGTGGGGTATATTAAGAATGTTGCACAATTCTGTATTGAGCATGGGATTACAGATCGAAAACTTGCTACGATGAGCAATGAATCGATTATAGAATTATTGGTACAAATTAAAGGGGTAGGTAAATGGACGGTTGAAATGTTGTTGATGTTTGGGTTGGGACGGGAAGATGTTTTTGCGGTAGACGATTTAGGAATTCAACAAGCCATGTGCAGGTTGTACAAAATAGATGCAACCCATAAGAAAACGATGCAACAAATGATGCTTCAACTTGCACAAAAGTGGACCCCCTATCAAACCTATGCCTGCTTACATTTATGGAATTGGAAAGACAGTTGATTAAGCTGAATTTCTTGCAGCATTAATAATTCCAAACATAGATCGGGTAATTAATTTCTCATAATTCATCTTGAGGTCTTCTGCAATTTGTTCATTCTTTAATTGATGCAATGCATATTGCTGGATGGTTAAAAGTGGTAAGACAATTTTATCTCTCATCAGTATAGAAGCCCTTCCTGGCTGATCTTCCTCCATTAAAACTTTATTGCCAGATAACTCTAATACCAGTGAATGTGTTAAATCGTATTCGGCTTTAATCAAATTCCACACAGGACCAAAGAGCGGATCGTCTTGAATATATGCGGTTAGTGGGAAGAATGATTTGAGCATGCTCATCATACTATTATCTATCAGCGTTCTGAAAAATGCCACTTCAGTGAATAATGATTTTACTTCATTCCATCTCCCAGCATTTTTAAGTTCTTGCAATGCTGATCCAACTCCAAAATATCCGGGAACATTTTGTTTTAATTGACTCCAGCTGCCTACAAAGGGGATTGCTCTTAAGTCTTCAAAAACCATTTTGTCTGAATTTCCTCTTTTGCCTGGTCTACTTCCAATATTACTTTTGTTGTAGTAATTCAAAGGACTAAACTGTTGCATATACGGGAGAAACTGTGGATGTTTTTTAAATGATTGATAAACTTGGTGACTGATACCTCCCAATTCTTCCAATAAGTTTCTATGTGTTGAACTTAACTCAATTCTATTTTCTGCAAAGACTGTATTACTGATTCCTGCACTTAATAATTGTTCTAAATTGTATTGAGCAGACTTTAGTGTTCCAAAATTAGATGTGATGGTTTGTCCTTGAATGGTTAACTGTATTTCTTCGTTTTCAATATTATTACCCAAGGAAGCATAAAATTTATTGGTTTTTCCACCCCCTCTAGAAGGCGGGCCACCTCGTCCATCAAAAAACTTTACTTTAATTCCATGTTTTCTGGAAATAGCAGTTAGCTGTTCTTTTGCCGTGTAAATACTCCAATTGGCTTGCAAGTACCCCCCATCTTTTGTACCATCACTAAAGCCCAACATAATCGTTTGCGATTGGGCACGAGCTTGTAGATGTTTTTTATAAATAGGCAATTGATATAGCCATTCCATTATTTGTTCCGCTTCTTTCAAGTCGTCAATGGTTTCAAACAATGGAATAATATCAACTGAAAGCTGCTGCGTATTCCATCCGCATAATTTAAAGAGGGTAAATACCTCTATCATATTTAATGCAGACTGACAATTACTAATGATATAGCGATGACAACCTTGCTCCCCATTTATTTGCTGAATACTATTGATAGCAAAAATACTTTCAACTGTGTCTTTGGCTATTTCAGTAGAAGTATCGGCTGTACCAATTACTTGATCAATATTCAATAAACAGTTTATTTTCTCTTCTTGACTGAAACTATCATAGTGATGGGGTAGAATGCCTGGCTTGTTGTTTTCTTTGAGTGTAGCGTCTATATTTTTTATAACAGCAGTATGTATTCTACTGTCTTGTCTTATATCTAAGGAAGCAAACCAAGTACCGAATATTTTTACTTTATTGATTAAGCTATTTACTCGATTAATATATAAGGAATGGTGATTAGTAACCATCAAATCCTTTATTTCTTGTAATTTTTCTAATAGTTCTATTTGGTGAACTCGTCTACTTTCTTCTGGTCTAAATACATTTTCGTACAATTGTGCTTCTAGTTTTGTTACCAGAACATCAACACCAGAAAAAGTGAGTCTTCTTTTTAATTTTCTAATATCCCTGTAATAACAAACTACTATGGCACTTCTTAATGATTCTGCAATTTTTAGGGTTGTTGATGCATTTACAAATGGATTCCCATCTCTATCGCCTCCGGGCCAAAAACCCAATTCAATAAACGGATTATGATTTTCCTCTTCTAATATTTCGTTGCTAATAAAATTATAAATATTTCCAATCGACTGGTACAAAATATTTTCTAGGTACCACATTAAGTTAACTGCCTCATCCAATGGAGTAGGTTGTTTCTTATTGAAAAATGGAGTAATCCCCAATTGTTGAATATAGAGGTTGATGGTTTCGAAATCGTTTTTAGCAATAGCTTCACCTAAATCATGAATAATACCCAAAACACTACCAGGATAAAATTGGGTTGGATGGGCTGTTAATACTACCCTAACTTTGAATTGTTTCAGCTTCTCTCTCAATAAAGGGAGTTTCCCTTTAAAATAAGCTTCATTGTATAAAGCTTTCAAACTACCCGTTCCGTTTAAGTTGTGAACGGTATCAAAAGCAGCATCTTCAATTGCATCAAAAAGTACCACTTGACGTTCAATATATTGTACAAATTTGAATAAGCGGTTTACCTGTTCTGCTTCATTACTTACCTGTGCCTGTCTATTAAAGAAATCTTCAATAATTCCTTTTGGGGTTTTACCAGTTTGGTATCCATCAATACATGATTGTAATAAGATGGGCAGTAATGCCCCCACATTGGCTATTCCTGAAAAGGGTAGGGCAGCAAAAAGGCTATTGTAAATAGTATACTTGTCGGCAACATTTTGCCTAAAAGCGAGTATGGGTTTATTTAAATACATAGTAGATGCCAATGAATATACAAATTTTTTTGCCCGATTAAACCTTTCATCTCCAATTTTATCTAACTTAAAAGACAATCGATATATATTGAATCAAGATTCCCAATTGGTGAAGCAGTTTAAAATTCCTTCACAAAAAAATGCAGCATTTACTCAACTGGTAAAACAATATCAGGAAAAATTGTATTGGCATATTAGAAGGATGGTTGTGGAGCACGAAGACGCCAATGATGTATTGCAGAATAGTTTTATAAAAGTTTGGAATGCATTGGACAATTTTAGAGAAGACAGTCAATTGTATACATGGTTATATAGAATTGCAACAAATGAAAGTTTGAGTTTTTTGGAACAAAAAAAGAGAAAACAAACCAGTTCATTTGATGATGTAGCAGAAGTATATGGAAACACCGTTAAAGCAGATAGCAATTTTAACGCGAATCAGTTAGAGTGGAAACTGCAATTAGCCATTCAACAACTTCCTGAGAAACAAAAATTGGTATTTAACCTTCGGTATTTTGATGAGATGACTTATGAACAAATAAGTAAAATATTAGATACCAGTGAAGGAGCTCTAAAGGCCAGCTATCATCATGCTGCAAAAAAAGTAGAAGAATTTATCAAAACGCATTAAACCCAGAAGGCGTATTAGCGTCTTAAAAAGGAAGAAAATGGAAAACAAGGAAATCATAGAAGAATTAGAACAAGTGGCGCCTTTGCTGAATACCATTGCAAAAGCACCGGTTCAATCAGTACCGGATGGTTATTTTGATCAGTTTCAAGTTCAAATAGGCCTAGACCATTCAAAAACCGAGATTGATGCTGCACCCATTGTGAAAATGAATACACGAGGTAAATGGTTTTCACTTGCTGCAGCAGCAGTAGTGATTGGTATTCTGGTAATAGGAGGATTTAATCTGGTAAATCAGCCAGTTTCCGATCCAGGAATGGTCATTAATATGGAACAAATTGCCAAAATAGACATCAATCAATCTGTACAAGCTTTGTCCAATGACGCTATTGATGAATATTTAAAAACAGCCAACGCATTAGCGGGGCCTGAAAATAGTTTGCATCAATATACCGTGGATGCAATTTCCGAAACAACGGTGGCTGAGATTTCAGATGAAGAACTGCAGCTTTATCTGAGCGAATAATTGAATTAACATTTAAAAAAAACAACATGAAACGTTTACTATTAATCTTTTTAGTGGGTGTTGCAACAACTGCACAAACACAAGCACAAGAACCACCACCACCCCCAAAAATGGATAGAATGCAAGGCGGAATGCCACCGCCACCACCTCCAGGTGAGCGCCCTAATATTGAAGCCATCAAAGTGGCTTATATCACCAAAGAATTGAATCTAAGTGCCGAAGAAGCACAAAAGTTTTGGCCGGTACACAACGCATATATGGCGGAATTAAAAAAGGCAAGACAAGAAAACAAATCCGCCGAATTGGCTTTTGAAGAACAGGCATTATCAATTCGTAAAAAATACAACAACGATTTCAAAAAAATCTTGAACGCAGAAGATAGAGTGAATACAGTGTTCAAATTAGACCGCAATTTCAACGATATGATGCGCCAAGAAATGATGAAACGTGGTATGAAGCCAAAAGGCCCTGATGGAAAACCAGATAGACCTGAACTAAGAAAAAGATTGATGCAAAGAAATCGTACAGATTCTACTATCAAGAAAAACTAAGTAAGATTTGAATGATGAAATACCGGGCTGGAGATATCATGGTAAAACAGGTATTTCCAGCCTTTTTCTTGTCCTGCCTCCCACCAAACTCTTCTTAATTCCATACACTTCTTTCCATCAAAATCATATTTAGCAACGAATCTGCTTTTCATTTGCTGTAATTGTGGGGCGTCGTCTCCGCCAAAGAAAATAATTTCATTATCTTCTTGAATAAAGAAGACCTGATGAAATTTACTATGTGCTCCGGTTAACTGGTATTCAATATAGTTGTCAATGAATCCATGATCTTCTTCTAACCAAATTACTTTGCTGAACTCTTCCAATATTTGAATATCTGCCTGAACATAAGATGCAGAGCCAATACCCATAGCATATTCATATTCTCTTCGTTGCACATAATAGGTAGCATAAGGGAACGCGATAAACTGTTCACCCGTGGTATAATTTCGGGTAGTAATTCCACCCGCATGGTCTTTATGTAAATGACTCATCAATACTTTTGTTACCTGAGAGGGGTTGTACCCAGCTTTTTCAAGATTATAATAAATCTGTGGTATTCCATTAGACATATTGTATCCTAAGCCCGTGTCAATTAAAATGATATCCCTTTGTGTAATCACTAAAAAGGGTTGAATTTCTACTAATAAACTCCCGATAGGTCTGCTATTTAATTCTTCAGTTGCTGTATTAAACGGAACAAATACTTTGGTTTTATCAATAGTAAAACTTCCTTCAGATAATGGAATAATGGTCATAATAATCAATTAACGCAACACCATTTGACGGTCTGCGTCTAGTCTAAGTAAAATAAAAATCAAAATGGTAAAAGTCAGTAAAGAAGAACCTCCATAACTCACCAAGGGTAATGGTATACCTACTATTGGAAAGAAGCCAATTGTCATACTCACATTTACCGCAAAATGAAAGAAGAGTATACTCACTACACTATATGCATAAACTCTACTGAATGTACTTCTTTGTCTTTCTGCAATTAAAACTATGCGGTATAAAAGTGCTAAATAAATAATTAAGAAGATAAAGCAGCCAATAAACCCAAATGCTTCACCCAAGGATGTGAAAATAAAATCGGTATGTTGCGCAGGAACATATTTACCGCGTGTTTGTGTACCTTTTAAAAATCCTTTACCAGCGAAACCTCCAGAGCCAATGGCAATTTTGCTTTGTCGCACATTATAATCGTCTGGTTTTTTAGGCGCTTTTTCATTACCTGCTTTTTGTTTTTTTAACGATTTTACATTTTCTGCACAATTGTAATCTTTACCAACCATGCTGTAGATACGGGTGCTCTGGTAACATTCAAATACATTATTAAATATATAAGGAATAACAAAGCGTTGGGTACCCGCACTGATCATCCAAATAATAACAATCGTTGTAATGAGCCCTTTGTTTCTTCTTGCTTGTCTTCTAGCAAAGTAAATAAGCATTACCGCAATCACACTTAGAATAATCAATAGGGTATTGGGTTCTATAATTAATGAGGCAATGACCAATACACCAAACGAAGAGCCAAAAATCAAGATTTGTGCAGGCAAACCTTCTCTATACATGGCTATTAAAAACGAACTGTATACCAATGCTAAACCCAATTCATGTTGTAAAATGGACAGTATTGCTGGTGCAATTACGATTGCCCCTCCAATTAATTGAAATTTTAATTTGCTAAAGTCGGTTTCTTGCCTAGACAAAAATTTGGCCAATGCCAATGCCGTAAATATTTTACAGAGTTCCGCAGGTTGTAAATTAAAACCGCCACCCATTGGGATCCAACTTTTTGAACCATTGATATTTTTTCCGATAAAAAATGTGGCTACCATCAATAGTAATCCAAATACATACATGAGGTTAGCAAAAGCTGTAAACAATTTGCTGTCTGTTAGTAAAATAAATGTGGCTACTAATGCACAGAATCCTGCAAAAAATAGTTGTTTACTGTAATTGGTTTTGCCACCAATGAATGAAGTAAACCAATTGCTTCCTTCGCTAAATTCTACCATGAAAATACATAAGACGCCAATTGCTACTAATATAGAATAGAGCCAAATCATGGGATAGTCTACCCCTTGTGAAATATTTTTATTCTTTATCATTGTGCACGCCCTCCTAATCTTTTCTTTTTGTCTTCACTGAGTAATAAGGCTGCTTTGATTTTGTATTTATCGGTACTGTCTTTTTTATTGCCAACAGGTTTACTTCCCTGTTCTAATGTAGCTTCAGTATTGCTCTTGTTGTTTTCTTTACTATTCTCAGCTTCCTCTTTTTCAGCAGCTTCTTCTAAAGCCAATTTGGCTAATCTAGCTGCTCTTTCTGCGTCTTTACGTGTATACCAGTTTTTGATTGCTTCCGGAATCAAGTTCATATTGGTTAACCTTTCAGCGGTAGCTTTTCCTGCAGTACTCAAAGTGTCATTCAAAAATTTCTCCATGATTAAACCCGCAATTGGACCAGCAGCAACAGAACCATACCCTCCATTTTCTACTACCACAGCAACGGCAATTCTTGGATTATCTTTTGGCGCGAATGCCACAAACAAAGAGTGGTTTTTGCCATGTGGATTTTGAGCGGTTCCGGTTTTAGCACAATATTCAATGCCAGGTATTTTAATATGAGATGCGGTACCATAAACGGTTACATCATGCATGCCATCGTTTACTGCTTGATAATCGTTGTCTGATATATTGGTAACCACATGTTTTTTTCTGTATTTATTCATCAGCACCGTATCTTCTACTTGTTCGTTTTCTATGCTGTCTACAAAATGAGGAGGAAAATAATATCCTCTATTGGCAATGATGCACATCAAGTTGGCCATTTGTAATGGAGTTGCAGTCATTTTATCTTGACCAATCCCTAATGTAAGCACACTACAACTGTTCCATCTTCTTGCGCCGCCAAAAAATTTATTATAAATACTGGTGTCTGGAATATTGGCTTTGTCTTCACTGGGTAAGTCTACTTCTAATCTTCTGCCCAGGCCAAAAGCATTCATGTATTCTTTCCATTTTAAATAACCTTGATTGGTATTGCCCCATTTTTTATTGTCCAGTGCTTTTCTAAAAACGTCGGAGAAATAAGAGTTACAAGAATTGGCCAATGCCAATCTTAAATTGGCTGCGTGACCCGCATTGCTGTGTTCGCATCTTACATAAACTCCACCACATGCACCATATCCACCACTACAACCAATTCCATAATCGGAAGTAATTAAGCCTTGATCAAGGGCCACCAAGGCCCCTAATGGTTTGAACGTAGAGCCGGGAGGGTATTGCCCCTTGATGGCTCTATTGTACATGGGCTTTGCTGTATCCATGACCATTCTGCCCCAGTTTTTTCTACGGGCATTCCCTGTTAAAACATTGGGGTTATAAGTAGGGCTAGAAACCATGGTGATGATACCACCCGTTCTAGGATTGATGGCCACAGCACTTCCAATTTTATTTTGTAATAATTGTTCAGCCAATTGTTGCACTTCTACATCAATACTGGTAAATAAATTTCTTCCTGCAACAGGTATGGTATCGAATATGCCATTTTCATAAGCCCCTTGAATTCTACTTTTATTGTCTCTTATAAAACGCTTGATGCCTCTTTGTCCCATTAAAATGGACTCATAGGTTTTTTCTAAACCACTCATGCCAGCATAGTCGCCCATTTCATATCCTAAGTGTTTGTTTTTTCTTAAGTAGCTGGTATCCACTTCTGCAATATATCCCAACAATTGTGCGGCTGTATTAAATGGATAAGTTCTAACAGAGCGTTCACTTAAAACAAAACCGGGAAACTTATACATATTCTCGGTAAGCTTTGCATATAACTCCGCACTTAACAAGGGTTCAAATACACTAGGACGAACACGGGTGTTTTTGAAAATCAAATCGAGCATTCTTTTCTTGTACTCGGCTGTATCTATCCCTAAAATGGCGCAAAGCGAAGCAGTGTCTGTGCCCTTTGATTCAGCGGGTGTAACGATTAAATCGAAGCTAATGGTGTTTTCGAGTAAGGCTCTTTTTTTACGATCAAAAATAATGCCCCTGTCGGGGTAAATAATTTTACGATAAATGGCATTGTTTTCCGCTGCCAGTTTATATTGGGAAGAGAAAATTTGAAGATTAATGAGTTGAGCTGTAATTACAATGAATACAACTCCAATGATGATTTGGATTATCCTTCCACGGCTTTGATTAAATACGGACATATTTCAGGAGAAGTCAATTGATTTGACCACGTGAAATTAAGCATAAACTAGAACTACTACACTAACTATTCGTTCTATATTTTGCTTTTCTGTTGAATAACATTTCAGCCAAAAAAATGAGTAGTAAACTAATACCAGTTGTGCCGCTCACTTTGCCTAAGAAATAAGTAAAACTTCCAAATTGAAGCCACTCTAATAATACCAAATAAAAGTGGTGGACAAAAGTAAGTAAGCCAACGTATAAACTGAATGGCGCCCAACCCATGCTCTTAATGCTGGGCTCTACATAGCTTTGTTCGGTGGTTTCCTGGGGAATTAATAAACTTAATAAGAAAGGTCTGATATAGCCGATTAAGGTGCAAGCCGCTGCATGAAGTCCCATGGTTCCTGTAAAAAAATCCATGGTTAATCCAAAAAGAAAGGACAACAATAAAACAGACCAACGTCCCATTTTAAAAGGCAACCAAAGAATGTATAAAAAATAAATATAGGGGACAATAAACTGGTGCAAAGCAGGTATTTTATTCAACACAAATTCTTGTAGTAGAATAAAAAAGGCAAACCGGAATATATTGGTTAATAAACTGCTCATTGCTATTGATTTCGGTTTTCCAGTTCAATTTGTTCGTTGAACCGGGTATTATAAATTACATCCACCGATTGAATGGTAAAGAAGTTGGTAGCAGTTTTAATTTTCAAGGTGTAATAATTGGTAGCAGGATCTGCAGTAATGGAAGCTACTCTACCAATCATTAACTGCGATGGAAAGTTGGCTGAGTAAGCACTAGTAAGAACGGTATCACCTTTTACTACTTTCGCACTCTTAGAGATATTTCTTAAAACAAGCAAAGAAGGATCTGCTCCATCCCATTCTATACTACCTGTAGTATTGTCCTTTTTTAGCATAGCAGAAACCTTGCTGTTTCTGTGTAACAAACTCATCACTTTACTAATATTAGATGACACGTCTACCACTACACCCACAATTCCACTTGGTCCAACAACTGCCATGCCTTTTTTAATACCTTGATTGGCACCTCTTTCTAACATCAAGTAGTTGTTTTGTAAAGTGTAAGAATTGCCGATCACTTTTGCTGGGAGATAAATGAATTTTCTTTTTCTTCCAAGTGTATCTACAAAACTGGAATCTGTAAAAGGAATGACTGTGGTATCAGGTGAAATAAAATTACTACCCAATGCATTTCTTAAACGGGTATTTTCTTCGGCTAATTTTTGATTGGCTTCTTTTAAATTAAAGTACTGCTGTAAGTTGGCGTACCGACTATTGAAATATCCAGTCACTTCAAAAACAGTGCCTGCAAAAAACGTTTCGTGTGTTTTGCTTACTTTGGTGAGCATAACAATGCATAGAATTTGCAACAGCAAAAAGCTGAGGAAATTAAAGTATTGCCGTATGAACAGGAAAATATTTTTCAAAGCCGATTAGCTGTTCTATCTCATGATAAATGGAAAACGCTGATAGTTCTTTAACGCAAGCCCAGTGCCGCGTACCACACTTTTCAATGGGTCGTCTGCAACATGAACAGGCAATTTAATTTTTGCACTTAAGCGCTTGTCTAAACCACGTAGGAGGGCTCCTCCACCAGTCAGGTATAATCCCCTTCGGTAAATATCTGCTGCTAATTCTGGAGGTGTTGTTTCTAATGCTTTTAAGATAGCTTCTTCTATTTTGAAAATGCTTTTATCTAGTGCTTCAGCAATTTCTTGGTAGCTCACCATGATTTGTTTTGGAATACCAGTAACCAAGTCACGACCATTTACTGGCATGTCTTCTGGAGGATTATCCAAGTCTTTCATTGCAGCACCTACATTAATTTTAATTTGTTCTGCAGTACGTTCTCCAATTAATAAGCTATGGTATCTTCTTAATGCTTCCATAATATCTGCAGTAAATTCATCACCTGCAATACGAATACTTTGGTCGCATACAATACCTGCTAAAGCAATCACTGTAATACCTGTAGTACCACCACCAATATCAATAATCATATTTCCAACAGGTTCTTCTACATCAATACCAATACCCAAAGCAGCTGCCATAGGTTCATGAATCATGTATACTTCTTTAGCACCTGCTTGTTCAGCGCTATCTCTTACCGCACGTTTCTCCACCTCTGTAATAGAAGAGGGAATACATATCACCATTCTCCAACTTGGAGGAAACAAAGGCTTCTTGGGATAAATCATTTTCATTAACTCGCGAATCATTAATTCGGCGGCGTTAAAATCTGCAATTACACCATCTTTTAAAGGTCTGATGGTTCTGATGCTTTCATGTGTTTTTTCGTGCATCATCAATGCCTTCTTACCTACAGCCAAAACCTCTTTCATATTGTTGCGATTTAAGGCAACAATGGAAGGTTCGTTTACAACTACATCGTCATTGTGAATAATCAGGGTATTGGCAGTACCCAGATCCATGGCTATTTCCTGAGTGAAAAAATTAAATAATCCCATTGTATGGTTAAGTTCTTGTGTATGTTAAAGCAATAGTTACAAAGGTGCTTGAAATTAGTTGAATTAACAAGGGAATTCAAACCCAATATCCTTTCTAAAATACATGCCCTCGAAGGAAATTTGCTGCAGGGTCGTTTTAGAACGTTCAACGGCTTCTGCAATATTTGCCCCATATGAAGTTACTGCCAAAACCCTGCCACCATTTGTTAAAACCTGCTCACCCGAAGAAATAGTACCCGCATGAAATACCATAGTGTCTTTCGGAACCTCAGTGGCAGCAGGTAATTCAATGGGTTTGCCCTTGGCATATTCACCTGGATAGCCACCACTCACAGCCATAATGGTAGCTGCACTGCGTTCGTCAAAACTAATATTGGCATCTTCTAGTGTTCCATTGTCCATTGCTGCAAACAAGGCCACTAAGTCTGTTTGTAAGCGGGGTAATACCACTTCTGTCTCAGGGTCGCCTAAACGGCAATTGTATTCAATCACAAAAGGCTCTCCGTCTATATTCATCAAGCCAAAAAAGATGAATCCATGGTATTCAAGTCCTTCTTTGGCCAGTCCTTCTACTGTTGGGCGTATAATTTTTTTGTCTGTTTTTTGCATGAAATCCGCATCCATAAAGGGAACTGGACTAACACAACCCATTCCACCGGTGTTCAATCCGGTATCACCTTCGCCAATACGCTTGTAGTCTTTGGCATGGCCAATAATATGGTAAGCTTCTCCATTGGTTAGGGCAAATACACTTACTTCTATACCTTGTAAAAAGGATTCAATGACTACTTTTTCACTGGCAGCACCAAATTGCTTGCCTAGAATCATTTCATCAAAACAAGCCAAAGCTTCTTCGGTGGTTGCTGCAATCACCACCCCTTTACCCGCAGCTAATCCATCTGCTTTTAATACGATAGGTAAAGCATGTTGTTGAATATATTTTCTACCATCCTCAATAGAATCAGCCGTAAATTCCGCATAAGCAGCCGTGGGTATGCCATGTCTTTGCATGAATTTTTTACTAAAAGCTTTGCTGCCCTCTAATTGGGCCGCCGCTTTAGAAGGACCCACTACAATGATATGGTTTAAAGAAGGGTCAGCTTGAAAGAAATCATAAATTCCTTTTACTAAAGGTTCCTCGGGACCCACAACCAGCATATTAATCTGGTAATTCATACAAGCATCTTTAATGGCATCAAAATCGGTCACTGAAATGGCCAAATTGGTTCCAAAAGCAGCTGTACCAGCATTTCCAGGAGCAATAAAGAGTTGATCACAATGATGACTTTGGGTCATTTTCCAAGCTAATGCGTGTTCACGGCCGCCGCTGCCTAATAGTAGAATATTCATGAAAGCTAAATTGGTTGCGAAAATAACCCATCAATTTCACTTTTATCACTATTTTGAGCCATTAACGAAAATGATTGCTATGACGGAAAGAACGAAATCAATTGCGCATCCAAAAGGACTGTATGTATTGTTTGCAACCGAAATGTGGGAGCGCTTTAACTATTATGGTATGAGAGCCATCTTGGTCTTGTTTATGACCAAGGCATTAATGTTCGACAAAGTATTTGCATCCAATTTATATGGAAGTTATACGGGCTTGATTTATTTAACACCATTGGTGGGTGGATATGTAGCGGATAGATATTGGGGTAATAAGCGTTCCATTTTAGCAGGTGGAATCTTGATGGCAATAGGAGAATTCATTTTGTTTTTTTGCGGCATGTTATATGAGTCTAACCCAGATGCATCTTCTTGGTTGTTCTTTTCTGGCTTGGGTTTCATGATTGCAGGAAATGGATTTTTCAAGCCCAATATCTCTTCCTTAGTAGGGCAATTGTACAGAAAAGGAGATACCAGGACCGATTCGGCCTATACCATTTTTTACATGGGAATTAATGTAGGCGGTGCTTTGGGGCCATTTGTATGCGGATTGGTAGGCGATACAGGTAATCCAGCCGATTTTAAATGGGCATTTTTGGCCGGGGGGATTGGAATGCTCTTGGGAGTAGCCACCCTAAAATTATTACACAACAAATATGTGTTAGATCCAGAAGGAAAAACATTGGGACTTACACCAGACAACGCACCCAAAAAATTCTTGAAACCACTCTTTATGGTGGGATCATTGTTGGCGTTTTCTATTTTAACGATTGGATTAATTTATGCAGACGTTAAAATATTTAGCTATTTATTTTATTTGTTGATAGCGAGTATTTTATTGATTGCATTCATTGTGTTCTCCGATAAAAGTTTAAGTAGTTTAGAGAAGAAAAAAGTAGCGGTTATTTTTACTGTTTCTTTCTTTGTGATTTTCTTTTGGAGTGCATTTGAACAAGCAGGTGCATCACTCACGTTTTTTGCAGAAGAGCAAACCAATAGAGACCTTGGTTTCTATGTGGTACCCGCCAGTTTCTTTCAATCATTAAACTCTACATTCGTAGTAATACTCGCACCCATCTTTGCTTTTTTGTGGTTAAAAATGGGCAAGCGTGAACCATCATCGCCTACTAAAATGGCCATGGGTTTGTTCTTATTGGCATTGGGTTATTTGTGGATAGCTTTTGGCGTAAAAGATGTGCAACCAGGTGTTAAAGTAAGTATGATCTGGTTAACCGGAATGTACTTTATGCATACCAGTGGAGAATTGTGTTTATCGCCCATTGGATTATCGTTGGTGAATAAATTAGCACCAGTAAAATTTGCCTCCTTATTAATGGCAGTATGGTTTACTGCCAATGCATTTGCGAATAAATTAGCAGGGGTGTTAAGTGCCTTGTATCCTGATGGAAAAACAACTTATGTAATGGGCTTTGCCATTACCAATTTGAATGAGTATTTCATGATGTTTGTGGTGATGGCAGGAACAGCATCAATCATCTTATTTGTATTAGCGAGCAAGTTGAAGAAAATGATGGATTAATTTTTTAAATAACTTTTTATGTCTCAACCAACTAAGCAATTCAAACCCTTTGTGGCCCCCGAATCTACCATGGCTGAACTAACCGTTAAGTCTATATTAGTAGGTAGTTTATTTGGAGTCATATTTGGAGCTGCCACGGTATACCTTGCATTAAAAGCAGGCTTAACGGTTTCTGCATCTATACCCATTGCGGTGATTGCGATTACCTTGGGACGTAAGTTTTTAAAGACCACTATACTTGAAAATAATATTATACAAACCACGGGATCTGCAGGCGAAAGCATTGCAGCGGGAGTAGCTTTTACTTTGCCAGGATTTTTATTTTTATCTTCTCCTGACAGCGCAGAATATTTTAATTATTTAACCATTTTAATATTAGCGATTGTAGGTGGATTGCTCGGTACTTTATTAATGGTGCCATTGCGCAAAGCCTTAATTGTAAACGAACACGATAACCTGCCTTATCCAGAAGGCACTGCATGTGGCGACGTATTAAAAGCTGGCGAAAAGGGTGGCGATTTTGCCAAGACTGCATTCTGGGGATTAGGAGTTGCATTTGTATATGCGCTCTTACAAAAAGTATTGCACGTCATTGCAGAAACACCTTATTATGCTACTCAACAAATCAATAAATTTTTTCCATCTGCAAAAGTGAGTGGAGAAATTACCCCAGAATATTTAGGGGTAGGATATATTATTGGTCCTAAAATTGGTGGCGTATTGGTTGCAGGAGGAGTGTTAAGTTGGTTGGTATTTATTCCTTTGTTTTCTTCCTTGGTACCACCCGATATGATTGCAGCACAATTAGTGAAACTAGGGTATTTGGCCGATGTAGCAGTGGCTGGAGGCAAAGGCGGTTGGGATCCCGTAGCACATAGTTTTAAAGATTTTTCTTCTGCAGTGTATTATGCTTATATCAGACAAATTGGAGCAGGAACGGTAGCTGCTGGCGGTATCATCACATTAATTAAAACAGTTCCAACCATTGTTAAATCGGTGAAAGGATCTGTTGCTTCTTTAAAAGCAGAGAGCGGAGAAAATGCAGGCACCATATTAAGAACAGAAAAAGACCTGAGTTTAAAAGTAGTAGGCTTAGGTACATTGGGTTTGATTTTATTAATTACATTATTGCCTCAAGTGCCTGGAGACAGTGTGTTACAGAAATTATTAATTGGAATTTTAGTCATCATATTTGGGGCATTATTTGTAACCGTTTCTTCCAGAATCGTAGGCTTAATTGGCTCATCTAACAACCCCATCAGTGGCATGACCATCGCCACTGTAATGGGAACCAGTTTGATTTTTTTAAGCATGGGATGGACGGGTCAAAGTTATGAGCCATTGGTGTTGGTAGTAGGCGGAATGATCTGTATAGCAGCAGCCAATGCGGGTGCTACATCACAGGATTTAAAAAGCGGATATATTGTAGGTGCAACACCACGCAATCAACAGATTGCTTTATTTGTGGGTGCCATTGTATCTTCTTTGGTAATTGGCTTAACCGTGAAGTTTTTAGATAAACCTAGTTCAGAAATGTTGAGCCAAGGAATTAATCATGCCATAGGTACAGAAAAATATCCTGCACCACAAGCCACACTAATGGCAACGCTTATTAAAGGAATCCTTTCACAAAACTTAGATTGGCAATATGTGTTTGCAGGGGTGTTCTTAGCTATCACCATGGAGCTTTGCGGCATTAAGTCATTGAGTTTTGCGGTGGGAGCATACCTGCCGTTGGCCACCACTTTGCCTATCTTTTTAGGAGGTGCTATTAGAGGGATTGTAGAAAGCAAACAGAAAAAAGCGAACCAACAGTTGAGTGCCGAAGAAGAAGAATTGGGCAAGGGCAATTTATTTGCAACAGGATTAGTAGCTGGCGGTGCTGTTGCGGGGGTAATCATTGCATTTGTATCAGGATCAGAAGCGGGTGAGAAATTCCTGGCTGCGGTAAGCCAAGAAGAAGGCTTGGTTCACATGCTATCCGAAAATGGCTATTTCTTATTGGGTACTTTGTTTTTTGCATTGATGGCTGGTATCCTTTATAAAGTGGCAACCAAAAAATAACTTTTCACTCGTTAAACCTTTGGTTCGTTTAGCTATCTTACTGCAAATTCAGTACATGAAATTTGCAAAAGTCATTTTATTTTGCTTAGCGATTACGGCAACCTTTGGATTTAGCTCATTGGTGGATGATTCCATTCCCTATAAAAAATTTGGCTATACTCCCCAACAAGCAGCAGCCAGATTATTGGATCGATTTAGTTTTGGTGCCAAGCCAGGACAGGTAGAAGCAGTGGTGAATATGGGTTTAGAAAATTGGTTGGAGCAACAATTTGCAGCCAATCTACCCAATGAAGGGTTGAATAAACGACTAGCTGCGTTTAAATCATTAACACTAACCAATGATACGATTGTAAACACCTATTTAAATGCTGGTCAAGTCATACGTTTAGCAACTAGAAAAGGAATCATCAATAGAGATTCCATTAAAGGTGATCCCAAAGAATACAGAGAGCAGGTTCGGGTAATTATGGAGCAAGAGGGGTATAAACCCATACTTGAATTACACCGCGAATTGGTGAATCAAAAAGTATTGAGTGCAGCTTACAGCAATAATCAATTACAAGAAGTACTCACCGACTTTTGGTTCAATCATTTTAATGTTTCAGTAACCAAGAATCAATGCCAGCAATACGTGTACACTTATGAGCGAGATGCCATTCGCCCCAATGTGATGGGAAAATTCAAAGACTTGTTATTGGCTACTGCACAGCATCCGGCTATGTTAGAATATTTAGATAATGCAAGTAGTGTTAGCATAAAAAATCAGCCAAGGGCAAATATGGCAGCGCCAAGAAATGCAAGAGGCTTGAATGAAAACTATGCACGGGAAGTAATGGAATTGCATACACTAGGCGTTGACGGTGGATATACGCAGGCAGATGTTACTACAGTTGCCAAAGCTTTAACAGGATGGACAGTGATGCCATTGGCAAAAGATGCTCCGGCAAGAAATTTATTAGAAAGATTAAATTCTGCTCAGTTAGAAAAAAGAGGATTTGTAATGAAAGGTGATTTTTTATTCAGGGCAGATCAGCACGACAACGAACCCAAAACAATATTAAACAAAAACTTTCCTGCCAACGGTGGATACCAAGAAGGAATTGATGTGTTGACCATGTTGGCGAAGCATCCATCTACAGCAAAATTTATTTGCACCAAGTTGGCCACCAGATTTGTGAGCGACACACCTTCTGCATCATTGATTAAAAATATGGTGAAAACATTCCAATCAACTGATGGAGATATCAAAGCGGTTTTGCGCACTATGGTGTATGATCCAGCATTTTGGAAAAAATCGGTTTCGCATGAAAAAGTAAAGTCGCCTTTTGAAATGGTGATCAGTGCGGTAAGGGCAACCAATGCACAAGTGATACAACCCTTTCAATTATTTAATTGGTGTACCAAAATGGGGCAACGTTTTTATTATTACCAAGCACCAACAGGTTTCCCCGATAGAGCTTCGAATTGGATTAATACAGGCGCTCTGTTGAATCGAATGAATTTTGGTTTGGCATTTGCTTCACAAAAAATTCCTGGAGTAAGAATGGATTTAGCTGCTTTGAATAATTACCATGAACCAGAAAGCGCTATTGACGCGTTGACGGTCTACAGCAATATTTTATTACCCCAGCGAGATCATGCTGCTAATATTAAACGATTGATTCCCTTAGTGAATGACGATGCTGTAGAAGAAAAAATTAGTAAGGCAGCAACAGTAGATAAAACTGCTGAACAAATGATATTAGATAAGGGAACAAAAAACATGTTGTCGCAAGTAGTAGGAATCATTATTGGCTCACCCGAATTTCAAAGAAAATAATATGAGTAGTAGAAGAGCGTTTATGCGATCAGGTGCAATGGCACTATTTGCAACCGGCATTGCTGGAGGGATACCTGCGTTTATCACTCGTGCGGCTGCTGCAGGAATGCCTCCTGCTCCCTACAAAAAAAATAAAGTATTGGTATGCATCTTCCAAAGAGGCGCTATGGATGGACTGATGGCGGTTACGCCATTCACAGATATGGAATTGAAGAAGGCAAGACCTACATTATTTATGGATCCTACCAATGGTGCGGGTAAATTATTTGATTTGGATGGGCAGTTTGGATTACATCCCAGCTTTGCTTCCTTGCAACCATTCTTTGCAGACAAAAGATTGGCCATTGCACATGGTGTGGGGAGTCCGAATAATACCCGTAGTCATTTTGATGCACAAGATTATATGGAATCGGGCACACCATTTAGCAAGAGCACTTCCAGTGGTTGGTTAAATAGAGCAGTAGGTTTAATGGGACATGATGCCAGTCCATTTAGAGCAGTAAGCATTACTGGTGCATTGCCAAGAAGTTTATATGGAAGCCAAGAAGCATTGGCCATTAGTAATCTTGCAGACTTTGCCCTTCAAACCAAAGGAAACCCAATGGCCGCTAATTTAACAGCAGGTTCATTTGAAGAATTGTATGAGCAAACCAGTAATCGTTTATTGAATAGAGCAGGCAAAGAAAGTTTCGAAGCATTAAAAATGCTGAACGTAAATGATATCAAAAATTATCAACCCGTAGCGGGCGTAGTATACCCCAACAGTCCACTCGGTAATTCATTAAAACAAATTGCCGTACTCATTAAAATGAAAATAGGATTGGAAGTGGCATTTGCAGAGAGTGGGGGATGGGACACGCATTTTAATCAAGGCACCCTCAACGGTGTATTCGCTCGCAACGTGCGAGACTTTAGCGATAGCATTGCCGCATTTTGGAATGATATGAGCGCTTACCAAGATGAGGTAACCGTAATGACCATGACCGAGTTTGGAAGAACGGTTGCACAAAATGGAACAGGCGGCACCGATCATGGAAGAGCCAGTTGTTCTTTTATATTAGGCAATGATGTGCAAGGCGGAAAAGTCTATCAACAAATAGCTTCACTCGCCAAAGAACAATTAGAAGACCAACGAGACCTACCTGTTACCACTGATTTTAGATCGGTGTTTAGCGGAGTAGCCAATAAACATTTGAGCATTAATAACAACGGCATATTGTTTCCGAAGTGGGAGGGGAAAGCGTTGGAAATTATTCGATAAGATTCAGTACCGTGTTTTCACGGTATTTTTTGTAGTAGAGAAACGCTATTAAAATAAAGAGTAGTATTGATGAATATTATTCAAATTCTAATCTTTATGCCAAAATTGAATGCAAAAACTCTCTATAAAAAACTTACTGATACTGTTTTAATAAAAATTTTTGCTTCTGCAATCTTATTTTATTTAATAAGTTGTAATAAAAAGGATTTTAGGACAAATGATAAAATCAATTTTAATACAGAAGTAAAGACTTATGTTTTAAAAGGCTGGATGAATTCGAAAATCAGTAATTCAGTAGGATATGAAAAAGAATTTATCGATTCAATTAAAAAATTATTGAGTGGGGAGAAATTAAAGGAAGTGTAGTGTCAAGTAATAAAGAAATCCTTTATTTGCCATTGAAAAATTCAACTGTTGGAGTCACGTTTTTTTATGATTTTCAAAGTAATCAAATTGATAGTTGTAATCTTGTTTTAGTTAAACATTTAAATAATAGTAAACATGAATTTCCTATTTTGGGGGTAGCTAGTTATTACCGTACTTGTTTATTAAAATATAAGAATAATATTGATTTTACTGGAACTGTCACTTTCTATTCTCTCACAAATAAATTTCAAGAAGATTTTGGTTTTAAAAATGGCAATATTTTTAGACGCGGGTTTGTCGCACCAAAATTGAATTTACAAAGCGAAAATAGAATTAAATCTAGTCAGCAGTTTGATGATTGTACTGTTTGGGGTCATTTTACCATATGGTCAGATGGGACAATCTCTTTGGATTATACATATCTAATTTGTTCTGATTGTCAAACAACATCTGTTAATTTGCGCACTGGCAATCAGTTTCTAAAATCAAATTGTGCAGGTGGAGGCGGTGGGGATCCAATAATAAATTATGAAATATGGAATAGAATATCAGATTCTTGTTTAAAAGCTTTAGTTGACCGTTTAGTGAATTCTGCAAATCGTGTTACTATACCATTAGCAAAACCATTAATAAGAGATGTTTTGTCTGAAAGTTTTTTTGCTAGCTACAATTTAAACAGCAGTTATCTAAAAAATAAAAACCTCGTTTTTTCAATTAATAACAACATAGAGCGAGAAGCAATATATACTTATAACCCTTATACACTAATACCATCTGTTGTTACTGATTATTATCCAGATACAATTTTTATAAATTCAAGTAAATTAGCGAATGCCTCCCAGGAATATATAACTTCAGTTATCTTACATGAAATGGCACATTCTGTTTTGACAAGACATGGAATTAATACTGGAATTTTAAATCAACATGGTTGGATGACTTTAAATTATGTTGATCAACTTAGTCTATCATTAAGGTCATTCCATCCAAATCTAGATTTAAATAGTGCAAATTCTATGGCATTACAAGGGTTAGGAGCATTTCCGCCAGATTTGAGTTTATTAAATAAATACGGATTTAATAATAATAATACTAGTAGTAATCATTGGCAAAATTTAGCTCAACAATATTATACGAGTACTCTCGGAACACCGAAATGTGATTTTCAATAAGCTGCTTATGAAATACTATCTTTTTATCTTGCTATTGAGTCTTCTTGTTCCATTTGATGTTAGCAGTCAAAAAGACTCAGTGCCATTAACTAATTTTTTAAATTTTTTCGTCAAAGATTATCTACCTATTCAAAACGTCATAAAGATTAATAATAAAATTAAGAGTAATACCTTCAGTAAGAAATTGATTTCTTATACGAATTCTTTCTCTATTATCTTACGAAATGATACTAGTATATTCAGTTCAACTGAAAAAAATATGTTTTTTGATCAGCTTTATAAAGATGCTGAAGAAATTAATTTTTCAAATTACATTAATGATAGTTTATTAGTAGACATAGAACTGCTTTATCATTATGATTCTTTACAAGCGAATAGTTATAAATATTTTGGTTTAAAATATCCTAAATACAGTTATTTATACAATCAAGGTAAAATTTCAGAAATTCCAGATTCTATCTTAGAAGTACGAAACATGTATAATAATTTATATCTTGACTACTTTAAAAAAAAGATTCAAATTTCAACAAGAATGGTGGAAATTTCAAAGCCTTATTTCTTTGATAATTTCAAAAAATGTGTTGTTATTACATACAAGCATCTAAATGATTTTAGAAGGGCTGAATTGCTTTTTTTTAAGGTGAGCGGTTCAAGATGGGAACTAAAAGCTAAAGTTGATCCTAATGTAAATATTGAATATTGATTATGAAATCAAATATAATCTTCTCCCCTTGATTTGATATACAGTATATACTAGAATTTAATATTTATGCGACATTTGATTGTGTTGGGTTTTCTTTTAATTACTGCTGTGAGTTTTGCTCAAAGTGACTCTGTAGAAATGTCCAATTTCTTGAACTTCTTTGTTAAAGATTATCTAGCAACTCATGGAGTATCCAAAATAAATAATAAAGTAAGGCCGCAAACTTTTAGCAAAACCAATCTTTCTTATACCAATTGGTATTCAATTGTATTGAAAAATGATACAACAGTATTCAAAGAAGAGCAGGATAAAAAGAATTTTTTTACCAAACTTTATGACAATGCAGTTGAATTGAATTTTGCAGAATATATTTCCGATACTTTTTTGGTTGATATTGATTGCTTTTATGCATATGATTCATTGCACGTTCAATATTTGAACGCAATAAAAAAAATATTTCCAAATTATCAATTACTAATAAATCAAAATAGATTAAATGAAATTCCAGATTCAGTTTTTAAAATTTCTAAGGAGTATGAAAAGCTGAGTTATTATTTTTTTAACAAAAGACGTGAATTAGCTAAAAGTATGATTGAAATAACTACCCCTTATTTCTTTGATAACTATCAGAAGTGTATAATTGTGAGTTATATTCCCAGTTACAGTAGACAAAATTCTAAATTGTATTATTTTAAAAAAAATCACGATAAGTGGGGCCTACAAAAACTCTTATTCCCCGATTTTAACATCGATTATTAATCCACTAGTTATATAATAGAGAGTCAAACCTTTTCTCACTTCACCACACTCAACCGATACTCCTGTATCAATGCAGGATTCTCTGGTGTTAGCGTAAAGAAGATTTTCAGTTTTCCTTTTTCTCCATTGATGATGAAGGATCCGCGGAGTTGATTCTCTGGAATCAGTTCTTCAATTTTAGTGATTTTGCCAATGGTTTGAAAAGCAGTACTGGCTTGCTTTACCAAGGAGTCGGTATAGTAATCATCAAAAAAGTTTTCAGCAAATATGCCTGATTGTTTTATGTTAGAAAAATTGGGCAACAATTTTACCAATTCATTTTTGCGCTGATTCAAAATAGTGGAGGCGGGTAATTGCATGGGCTTTAAACCTGCTAACTTTATTACACTATCCAATACTTTTAAATTAATAGATGTAGTGGGCGCATAAGTTACGTTCGCCAACAGTACAACGCCAATGCCGTATTCTGGCATAATGCGCCAATTGCTTCCGAAGCCAGGTAGTCCGCCACTATGTCCTACATATACTTTGTTGTTACAGTCTCTAAAAATATTCAGTCCATATCCATAGGCTGAAACTGCAGGGCATGCAATTCCATTTCCATAATTGAAATAAGGATTCATAGAAGCATAGCGCCAAGGTTGGTGCATTTCGCGGATACTGCTTCTATTGATGATAATGTTTTCTGCGTCATTTCTGGCGGGCCATGCTTGTTGGTGCAATGCCATGTATTTACTAAACGATTCAACGGAGGTGATTAATCCCCCCATTGCCCCATAAATACCATCGGTCAATAGTGCTTCTTCTTTAAATGAATCATTTACATAACGATAGCCCTTAGCCAATTGGTCAGTAGGAACTTTGCGATAGTCCCAGGCTGCTTGCATGCCTAGTCTTTTAAAAAAATGTTGGTTGATGTATTCACTATAAGCAAGGCCTGTTACTTTTTTGATGATTAAACCCAATGTGGCAAAACCAACATTGCTGTATTCGTATTCAGTTCCATTCACATTGGAGAAACTCAATTGCTTTTTAAACAGCTCAATTAATTCTTCCTCTGTATCGGCCAATTGTCTATCTCCCCATGGGTTGTCTTCGGGTAATCCACTAGAATGCGTGAGCAATTCTCTGATGGTTATTGGGGCTGCATCTTTGGTCAGTGCTTGGTTTTTTAATTCAGGAATATAGTTGGAAACAGGATCGTCTAATTTTAATTTTCCTTCGTCTCTTAATTTAATGATGGCCATGGCTGTAACGCTTTTGCTCATTGAAGCAATGCGATACATGGTTCTTGCATTGGCTTTGGTTTGATCAGCAATGTTGCTGTATCCTTCACTGCCAGTTACAATCAATTCTCCATCTACTACTACACCAAATGAAAAGCTGGGGAAATGATTGGCTTTTGCATAATTGCTGTACATGGATTGAATCACCGGGGCAATGGCTTTCACTTTTGCTGCTCTGTCCTTGTCCGCAAAAAAGGGAGTTTGGTATTGCTCATTCGGATTTTGTTGAGCTATCGCGATTGTTACACTAAAACAAATGAATAATAATGCAGTGATTTTTTTTACCATTGATTGCATAAGAGGGAATTAATATTTGAGCAATTGCTGTACTTGTTCGTCTAAGCGGCTCTTGGCCATATAATTTTTTTCCAATTCAATATTAAAAGGAATAGGCGTGTCTAATGAAGCACATCTTAACACAGGCGCATCCAATAATTCAAAACAATGTTCACTGATCCATGCACTAATTTCTCCACCGATGCCACCTACTAAATTGTCTTCGTGTAGTATCAATACTTTACCTGTTTGTTCAACGGCTTCTTTAATTGCGGTATAGTCTAATGGGGCCAATGTTCTTAAATCAATAATATTTAGAGAAATCTCTGGATGCGCTTCCTGGTATTCTAAAGCCCAATGTACCCCTGCTCCATAAGTAATGATGCTGATATCGTCTCCTTCTTTTACCGTAATGGCTTTTCCTATGGCAACTTCATAATAGGCTTGCGGTAATTTTCCACTAATGCTTCTATAGAGTGCTTTGTGTTCAAAAAACAACACAGGATTAGGATCATTGATAGCAGCAATCATTAATCCCTTTGCATCATGTGGATTAGAAGGATACACCACTTTTAAACCAGGCACATGGGTAAACCAGGCTTCATTGCTTTGCGAATGAAATGGTCCTGCACCAACTCCACCACCTGTTGGCATGCGAACAACCACATCGGCGTTTTGTCCCCAACGATAATGAATCTTAGCTAAGTTATTGACGATTTGATTAAAGCCCACTGTCACAAAATCAGCGAACTGCATTTCCATCACGGTTTTAAATCCTTCCAAACTCATACCCAAACAAGTACCCACAATGGCACTTTCACAAAGAGGTGTGTTGCGCACTCTGTGCTTGCCAAATTTCTCTACAAAGCCTTCGGTAATTTTAAATGCACCTCCATATTCTGCAATGTCTTGCCCCATCAATACTAGGTTCTCGTGCTTTTCCATGCTCATGTGTAAGCCTTCTGAAATTGCATCAACTAGTCTGGCTTCTCTTGAAGGAGTTGCTGCGGCTGCTTGATTATTGTCTAATTCAATTACGCCTTCTACTGATTTTTTAGGTGCGAATACATCGGCTATTTCTTCTGTAGTATCCACCACCATTTCATTGGCGTTGAATGCATCCGCTAATTCTGTTTCAATATATTGCCTGAATTCGTTTCTAATATCCGCAATACCCATCTCGGTAATCACTTGTTCGTTAATCAGAAACTGCTCGTATTTTTTTACAGGGTCTTTATGTCCCCATTCTTCAAACAATTCTTTGGGCACATATTTAGTGCCGCTGGCTTCTTCATGCCCGCGCATTCTAAAAGTCATGCACTCAATAAAGTAAGGCTTTTGATTTTGGATGCAATAGTCTCTTACTCCTTTGATGGTATTGAATACTGTTAAAATATTATTGCCATCAATGCGAATGCCTTCCATTCCATAGCCCTTGGCTTTGTCTACCAATTGCCCGCATTTGTATTGTTCGTTTACGGGTGTGCTTAAACCGTATCCATTGTTCTCAATAATGAAGATGACCGGCAAATTCCAAACTGCTGCAACATTTAACGCTTCATGAAAATCACCTTCACTGGTTCCACCATCTCCTGAAAATGCAACAGAGGCTTTGGATTCTTTTCTTAAAGCATAAGCCAATGCAACACCATCGGCAATGGCTAACTGCGGACCTAAATGAGAAATCATTCCGCAAATATGATAAGGCTTCGATCCAAAGTGAAAGCTTCGCTCCCTCCCTTTACTATACCCATCTTTATTGCCCTGCCATTGTCTAAATAATTTATTCAAAGGCAATTGCCTAGAAGTGAATACACCTAAATTTCTGTGCAGCGGCATAATCCATTCATCTTTGGCCATAGCTAATGTAGCACCTACTGCAATGGCTTCCTGCCCGATCCCACTAAACCATTTACTGATTTTTCCCTGACGCAAGAGCACCAACATCTTTTCTTCAATCATGCGGGGCAACAACAAATTGCGATACAGATAAATTAATTCTTCGTTAGAAAATGGTTCGCGATTAAAATCCATGGCTATAGTACATTATTAGGCAATAAAGTTAACCCTATTTGTGGAGCTTCCCGAATGAAAAGTCTTGAAACATTCCATCAAAAAAGCCCCGAAAAATCTTCGAGGCTTTCCATATAAAATTAGATAAAAATTAATCTCTGCTGCCCAATTTGCTTAATAATTTAAGTATTTCAATGTACAACCAAACTATGGTTACCATTAAGCCGAAAGCACCATACCATTCCATGAATTTAGGAGCACCTCTTTCAGCACCTTGCTCAATCATATCAAAGTCCATGATTAGGTTTAACGCTGCAATTGCCACTACAAATAAGCTGATGCCAATGCTTAATAGACTACTGTCGTACATGAAGCTAACGTTCACGCCAAACATGCGCAATACCATGGTGATTAAGTAAAAGATACCAATACCTAATGTAGCGGTAAATACTATTGATTTAAAACGCTGGGTAGCGCTGATAATGCGAAAATTATACAGTAAGAACATGGCCAATGCTACACCAAATGTAAGACCCACTGCCTGCATAATTAATCCAGGATAAGACTCAGCAAATGCTGCGTTCATGATAGCAGAAATGGCACCAATGAATAAGCCTTCTAATAATGCATATAGTGGCGCCAAAACAGGAGCCCAGTTGGGTTTAAAGCTAATGGCTAAAGCAGAAATTAATCCACCAATAATACCTACCCACATGAGGGTCATCATGGTATCTTGCTTTAGTTGTTCGTATAAATTCCAGTTGTATGCTGCACCTGCAATCAGCATCAGCATCATAAAACCAAATTTGTTGATAGCGCCTCTAACAGTCATCGTGCCCATATTGGCAGCAGCCATTTCGTGGCTTTTATCAAACATCTTTTCTGTAAGGGTAGGGTTACCCGATTTAAAAATTGCCATATTGAATTTTTTTCTGTTTCAAATCTACTATAAACAAATTTCATTCCAAGGGGTCAATCATGCGCTTTAACAAGTTCTAAACCGGGTTTTGTTTACGAAAATGGCAATAATTGCACAAAAGATGCCGAAAGGACAGTTTAGATGCCCCCCAAAATTGGTAACTTTGCCCTCTCAATTAGCATAGATGAATAACAAAGAGTCGGTTTTACAAAGTGTGGTAATCAAATTTGCAGGGGATAGTGGTGATGGGATGCAATTAACGGGTCAACAGTTTACCAATAATACGGCATTGTTAGGGATAGATCTGGCTACTTTTCCAGACTTTCCCGCAGAAATCAGGGCCCCAATCGGAACGGTTCCAGGGGTGAGTGGATTTCAGTTACATTTTTCTTCTAATAAAGTATTTACACCAGGAGATATTGCAGATGTGTTGGTGGCTATGAATGCAGCTGCATTAAAAGTGAATTTGAAAGCCATTAAGTCGGGTGGTAAAATCATTGTAAATATTGATGGTTTTGATGCGAAGAATTTACGTTTAGCTAATTATCCAGAAGGCGTGAATCCTTTAGAAGATGGTAGTTTGGATTCATTTGAAGTCATCAAAATTGACGTGACCAAACTAACACGTGAAGCATTAAAAGAATTTACCGATTTAGGTACCAAGGAAAGAGACCGTGCAAAGAATATGTTTGTATTGGGCTATATCTATTGGATGTACAATAGAAAACTAGACAATACCATCGATTTTTTACAAGAGAAATTTGGAAAGAAAGAAAACATTCTGCAGAGTAATATTAAAGTGTTGCAAGCTGGATACAATTACGGAGACACAACTGAAACATTTACATCAAGGTATACCGTAGAGAAAGCCAAAATGCCTGCTGGCTTGTATCGCAGCATTATGGGTAATCAGGCATTGGCCATAGGGTTGATTGCGGCTGGCGAAAAATCGGGGCTGCCTTTGTTTTTAGGAACATATCCTATTACACCTGCTTCAGATATTTTACACGATTTAAGTAAGTACAAAAGTTTTGGTGTAAGAACATTTCAGGCAGAAGATGAGATTGCGGGGATCACCGCCGCGATTGGTGCAAGCTATGGTGGATCAATCGGCATCACTACTACATCAGGCCCAGGTATGGCATTGAAAACAGAAGCCATGGGATTGGCCGTGATGCTAGAAATTCCTTTGGTGATCATCAATATCCAAAGAGGTGGCCCATCCACTGGATTGCCAACCAAAACAGAACAGAGCGATTTGTTGCAAGCTTATTACGGAAGAAATGGGGAATGTCCTATGCCAGTGATTGCATCAGCCACACCATCTGATTGTTTTGATGTGGCATTTGAATCGGTAAGAATTGCTATTCAACATATGACCCCGGTGATTTTGTTAAGTGATGGATATATTGCCAATGGAGCAGAGCCTTGGAAATTTCCACAAACTGCAGACTTGCCAGCAATACCCGTGAGTTTCAAGAAAGGTTTGTCAGAAGATGAACCCAAATTCATGCCGTATAAACGAGATGAAAAACTAGCAAGACCATGGGCAGTACCAGGAACTGCAGGCTTAGAACATCGCATTGGAGGATTAGAAAAACAAGACGTTACAGGTAATATTAGTTACGATTCGGATAACCACCAGCATATGGTTAAAACGCGTCAAGCCAAAGTAGATTTGATTGCAAAATATATTCCGCTACAAACCATTGACAGTGGTCCTTCAAAAGGAAAAGTTTTGGTATTGGGTTGGGGCTCTACTTATGGCGCCATCAAAAGCGCAGTATTAGAATTGCAAGCAGCAGGTCATGCAGTAAGCCATGCACATATTCGTTACCTGCGTCCATTCCCAAGTAACTTGGGGGAAATCATTGCCAATTTTGATCAGGTATTGATTCCAGAGATCAACAATGGCCAATTGATTAAAATTATTCGTGACCAGTATTTGGTGGATGCAAAGGGCTACAATAAAATCATGGGGGTGCCTATTACCAAAGGGGAATTGGTGGATGCGATTAAGGGGATGTTGTAAGGTGTTGGAGCAGAATAATTAATGAAGAACATCGGTTAGTCTAGATGGTTAAAGAAGACTGCATTTATATATTGCAGTGTAGGTTTCAGTATTAAAATTTATCTAATCAAAATATGGTTTGGTTTCATTTAAAAAGGAATAGTTATTGGTTAGTTTTACTATTCTTGCATGCACCAATTAATATCACCCCATCGATAGCTTCGGATCATATATTTTACTGTAAGGAAAGTAAGTATGATTTTGAAAATAATGATATAAATATCATTGATATCAATAGCTTTGATATTAGTAAAACAGGCGCATTTCCTTCCTTCAAAAATACTTTACTATTAAATCAAAAAGAGTTTTTAAAAAAGTTCGGCAAGCCCCCAAAAAAGCTAGTTGAATACTCTGAGATGGATGATGCAAATATGGATTGTTATGTATATCAAGGGATGAAAGCTTGGTTTATGAATAAAAGCTTAGAATCATTAGAATTAACTTCATCTAGTTATCACCTTATTTTTTTTAATAAGAAGTCGATAAAGGTTGGTGACAACATTGAAACAATTGTTAGAACTTATCCGAAATCTTGGAAAAGTAAACGTGACAATCAAGTTTTTGTTGGGTTGAAAAACAATCAAATAACAATAGATATTAACTTGATTTTTGAATATGATTCAACTACTAGGAAAATTACCGAAATTCATTTTGGATATTAATTGAAATTTGTTCTTGGTGGTTACTCTAATTGAGATGTACCAAAATAATATAAACTAAGTTATATTGGTATTTAAAGTATGTACAGTGTGTTTAATTAAATTAATCTTTATTCTAGATTGTAAGTTAACCGAACAGTAATTCTTGCCGTTTTAAATTTACTATACGTATCAAAATTACCTCCGTAACTATCTTCTTCTATAGACCCTTTTCCTGTGATTTGAAAAACACCCATTGAAGCATCTTTCAATTTACCAAGTTTCCCTCTTGCTGTAAGTACTATTTTCTCAGCTCGCTCTCTAGCATCTTGCGTTCCCTTTTCAATTAAATTTTGCTTTAGACTTGGTAAATCAGAATAAGTATATTGAATACGACTGCCTTCAAATTCAATCCCGGAATTAATTAATTCTGAGGTTTGATCAACGACCGATTCAATTTTTTTCATCAACACTGAATTTTTGCGACTGCTAAATGCAACCGTTTGAGTGGCAATGTATCCATCAAATACTTGTTCTTGTTTAATTTGGTCACCTTTTTGTTCGGTGGTAATTGTTCTAAATACTTTTTCAAATGTTACGCCACCAAAACTAAATTCAGAAGCTTTAAAGCCTTTTGATTGAAAGAATGATTTAACCTTCTCTTTATCGGCATTAATCATACTGTATGCATCTTTAGCCTCTTTTGCTCTAGCGCTGTAATTTCCAGTCCACAAAATTTCATCAGATTCAAAATCTTTTGTACCAAGCCCTACTACTGAAATTGAATCTTGGGTTATATTTCTATTTTTGAAAGCCCCACCTAAAATCAATGCTGTGATAATTATTGCGAGGCTGATTATAGTAGGTTTAATGAAAGCATAATATTTCATGATGAAATGATCTTAATGGATTATTGCTAAAGTTAAATTGATGTAAATGGGCATCAAGTTTGCTATAGTAATTTAGCGAATATATTGTTACTAATTTGCTGTCTTGTCAAAATAATTTGGATGCTTTACAATGCCATGTGTAGTGCAATAGTAAACTAGTTCTGATCTGGTTTTAACATAAAATTCAGCAGCGAGTAAATTATAATAATTTTTTACTGATGCTACACTTTTGTTCATGATTTTAGCAATTTCAACATGAGTAAGATTTGCTGCATTCAATATTATATATTGAATATGCGCTTTTGGCATATCAGCAAAATTTTCATTAATGATTGTTTTGGTAGATAAAGATTTTTTGATAGAACCATTATGATTAAATAACAAAATGTCTATGTATTCCTTATTGTCTAAAGCCGCATCCATCGCTTCAAATAGGATGTTTCGGTTGCCATACGTACCTAAGTAGATAGCTGATTCTTTGTTTAAAAAGAATTTTGTAATAAATCCAATTGCACCCTCGCTCAGCACTTCTGTTACCAAGGCTTCATTTGAGTGCGACGAAACGCCAATAATTTTTATTGAGGGATAATAATAGGTGATGTATTGTGTGATGATTAGCCCATCAATTTTTGGCATTTTTATATCCAACAATAAAATGTCTGGTAGGTGCTTTGTATTATGTAAAGCCATCAAAAGTTCTAACCCATTTTTTGCAACAATATTGATTTCACTTTTCTTAAATGCGGTTACTTCTCTAATTAGGGGATTTAAATGTCTTTCCTCATCCTCTGCAATTGCGATTCTTGCACAGTTTTTTTCATAAATATATAGCATAAATGTTATGTATGGGGGGGGGGTATTAGGCAAAACATGTGATTTTTTTCAAATTTCAATAAGAGGCTGTCTCAAAACAAATTGAGGCGGTTTTTTTATTTGTGAGATTTGAAGTTACTATTTTTTGGATTTAATTTGTAGGATCCGTTGTGACCGGGTTCATTTTAAAAAAATAGGTTAAAACAGCCTTTTTAG
>Ga0209480_10000401_pt1 | contig 36651 bp, 31 predicted proteins | sample JI61114C2DNA_FD_187501 | JGI IMG/M metagenome (GOLD analysis project Ga0209480, IMG submission 187501) | Wastewater effluent complex algal communities from Wisconsin, to seasonally profile nutrient transformation and Carbon sequestration -... | ecosystem: Engineered > WWTP > Effluent > Algae... | reverse complement strand
GTTTTGAATCAAATCCAAGATTCGAATAATTTGCACCTAGAATAAATCCTAATTTCTTTGCATGCTCAACATCCACTTTCGTCGAGTCCTGCGAATAGGCTGTCTGCGCGAACAGAAGTATGTGCAGACAAACAAGTCCTGAAATACATAAAATTCTTCTTGACCTAAATTTCATCTCAACACCAGTGCTTAGTCAATTGAAAACTCTTTGTCGTCAAGTTTCGGATTGATTTTAATCTCTTTAATTAAAAAAACAACCTCTTGACCTTGGGCAGATTGTACCAATTTAGATGGAAACTTCACCCCAGAAGAGGCAATGTACTCCTTGTACTGAGATGTGCTTATCATTCCATCCGAATCCACAGACTCACCTAATAGCTTTAAGCCCGAACTCACTCCAAATGATTCTTTCACGCTCGTTCCGTCTTTTCGTTTGAATTCAATTACATATACCTCTTCACCATTCAAAACATTGATGCCAAGCAAATCTGCTGACATACCATAACTTTCGAAATTCAAAGTTGACAATAGATCAGCTGTCTGTCTGACATCTGCAATCATTGCCTCGTCCATTGGTTCCTTCTGCCCCATTTGCGCCATGTAACCTTTGTCTCCATTCATGACCTGTGACATTAGATCCATTGCCCCCATGCTCACATTCATTTTAAACTTCGTAAGATCTTTCATTTTCATGTTCACCGCAAGTTCCATTCCGCTCATATTCATTGTTCCAATCTGCTCGAATGATTTCACTTTCGCAATCGCTTCTTTACCTCCAATAGATTTAATGTAATTTTCCAGAACTGACTTTACAGTTACTCCTGCAGGTGCTGGCTTCAAGTCAATAAATTCTGAACCATCAGCATTCCTGATCTCGACCTTACCGCTTGCTGCGAATCGCGCCAATTTATCAGCAATATCCTTATTGCCAACAACAGTGATAAATGCATTACCAGGTTTTATAACACGCTTTGCCATGGCCTGCAAGTCCGCAGATGTGACAGCGTTTAATTTTTGAAGATACGTCTCATAATAATCCGCCGGCAAATTGTATTTCTGAATATTGTATGCAAAAGTTGCAACCGTTTGCGGGCTTTCCAGGGATCTTGCAAAGTTTCCTGTAAGTATGTTTTTTACAAGTTGTAAGGTTGAGTCTGGAATCAATTCATTTACCATTCGTTCCATTTCGAATAAAATCTGTGTAACAGAACTGTCTGTAACTTCATTACGAACGCTTGCTCCGGCGCTAAACGAACCCACAACTTCGTCCGGAGAAATACTTGAATAAGCTCCATAGGTATATGCTTTGTCCTCTCTAAGATTTTGCATAAGCCGTGCTTGAAATCCGTTTCCTCCTAATACATTGTTCAAGACATTTGCTACTATGGCATCTTGCGTGCCTGGCTTCAAATCAATTGGATACGTAATATCGATTGTACTTTGAACAGCACCGCTGAGAGGAACAAAAACGACCCTATTGCCAGAAGGCGCAGCAGGCACATCATATTTTTTATCTTTAATGTCACCGCGCTTCCATGAAGCAAAATGTTGTTCTGTTTGTTTCTTGGCTTCTTCGAAGGTGATATCACCAACAACAACCATATAAGCTACTTCGGGCTTGAAGTATTGGTTGTAAAAATTGACTAGGTCTTCTCTCTGAAATTTATTGATCGATGCCTCTGTCATTTGTTCCCCATAAGGATGATTGACACCATAATTCATAACACTTCCAATCTTATTAGACAGTGCATCAGGCGAAGTTTTTTCACTTTCAAGGGATGAAAGCAACTGTTTGCGCCCCTTCTCTAGTTCATCAGCAGGAAATGTAGGATGAAGCGTAACATCAGCTAAAATTGATATAAACTCATTCGCATGTTTCTTCAGACAATTTCCAGAAACACCAGAGGCAGAAGTATTGAGTGAAGCGCCTATAAAATCAATCTCTTCATCTATCTGTGATTTAGAACGAGTTGTAGTTCCCGCAGAAAGTAAATCACCTGCCATCGAAATGTAACCACTTTTATCTCCTTCTAAAATCGGGTCGTTATTCAAACGTAAACTGTAAGAAACTCGAGGCAGCTTATGATTTTCAACAACGATCAACGTGAGACCATTCTCAAGTTTGCTTAGTTGATACTGGCCTACCTGAATTTTAGGTGCAGGGCCTGCAGCTGGAGCGTGCGTGCGATCCACCTTAACACTTGACTTGCATGATGAAAACGCAAGTGCACAAACCATGATTGATATAGAAAAGAACTTATTCATTGTTCGATATTTCTTTAAATAATTATTGATGCTGTAGTGAAGTGATTATTTGGTGCCCAACGCAGGATCATTCAGGAAATAAAGAACTACACGGTTCTCTTTCGTATAGTACTTGTTCGCTGCATTTTTTAAATCTTCTTTTGTTACGGCTAGATACCGTTCAATTTCACTATTGATGAGGCTGGCGTCTCCCAAATACATGTAATAATTGGCCAGACTTTCGGCAATTCCTGCAACTGATGCATTGCGTGTAACAAATTCGTTTTCTACTTGATTGCGCAGTTTTTGCATTTCTCGATCCGAAATCAATTCATTTTTCACACGATCGAATTCCAAATTCATTGCGTCTTCAACAGTTTTAGGATCAACTCCCATATTTGCAAGGCTGAATGACAATGTCAAGCCAGGGTGTTCTGTATTGTAAGTAAAAGCACTTGCAAAAATTGCCAGTTCCTTTTCATCGACAAGCGAACGATTTAAACGTGAACTTTCTCCGTCTGACAGAAGCTTGTTCAACATGTCGACCGCATAAAATTCTTTTGTGCCTTGTGCCGGAATGTGAAATGCTTCCAAAATCAATGGCAACTGATCCTTTCCCCAAACGGTGTCCCGCACTTCGCCTTTGTTTAATGGCTCTACTTGCGTTGGGCGAGGAATTTCAATAGTGCCTCTGGGAATATCAGCAAAGTATTTTTCGACAAGCAATTTTGTTTGTTCTACAGTAATGTCTCCCGCAATACTCAATACGGCATTGTTAGGTACGTAGAACGTTTTGTAGAAATTTTGAAAATCAGTTTCTTGTGCGGCATTCAAATCCTCCATACTTCCAATAGGTGGCCAGCTATAAGGATGAACATCAAATGCATGTCCGAGTGTTTCTAAAAACAAATTGCCGTATGGCTGATTGTCAATTCGAAGACGCTTTTCCTCTTTGACAACCTCACGTTGCGTTTCTATGCCGATGATTTCCACTTTTGCATGCATCATTCGCTCACTTTCCAACCAAAGCCCCAACTCCAACTGATTACTTGGTAGCAAATCATAATAAAATGTCCTGTCTTGAGAAGTATTTGCATTCAATCCTCCTCCGGCGTTTTCCACGTATTTCGAGTACTGACCACGACCAATATTGTCAGATCCCTCGAACAAAAGATGTTCGAAAAAGTGCGCCATGCCTGATCGGCCTGCCGTTTCATTTTTTGAACCAACATGATACATTACTGTCACCGCGACAATCGGTGTGCTGTGATCTTCATGCAAAATCACATGAAGCCCATTCTTCAAATCGAATTCAGTATAGGCTATTTTTTGCGACTTTCCTTGCAGTGCAGGAATCAGACATGTCATCAGACAAGTTGCTATATAAAGTTTCATGCTTTTAGAAAATTATCAGGCGCGAAAATAGGTTTCGGTATCCCATATTCATACAGTCAAATTTTTAATGGTATCAGTCGGGGCTAAACGGTACGTTATTTTACTTCCTAACTTGCGCCTCCAATCTAAAAATTAGAGAAAGTGCAGCACTCAGCTATTGATATCACTCTTGAAGCATCTCCGGAAGATTTCATCCAGGCGCTTCAATCAAACGAAAAAATAACTTTGCAGGACGAAACCATCCGCAGCATTCAAAAGTGCAGGGATTATCTGGACACACAGACATCTTCAATGGTAAACCCCATATACGGAGTAAACACTGGCTTCGGTTCACTTTGCAATACAATTATTCCCGCAGATGAACTCGGGCAACTGCAGCGAAATCTTCTCACGTCTCATGCGTGCGGGGCCGGTGAAGAGGTGCCTTCCGACATTGTGCGTTTGATGTTATTACTTAAAATCCGAGGCTTATCATATGGTCATAGTGGCGTTCAAGTTCAAACTGTTCAGAGGCTTCTCGATTTTTTCAATCTCGGAATAACACCAGTAGTATTCCAGCAAGGTTCACTCGGTGCAAGCGGTGATCTTGCCCCACTTGCGCATCTTTGCTTGCCACTCATTGGTGAAGGTGTAGTTTATTTTAAAAATAAAAGAATGGAGGCAAGCGAAGCTCTTGAGTTGGCAGGCCTGCGCGCAATTGAATTGAAGAGCAAAGAAGGGCTTGCATTGATCAATGGCACCCAGTTTATGCTGGCATACGCTACCTGGTGTATTGCAAAAGCACTTCATGTTTCGGAGATGGCTGCAAGCATTGCAGCTATGTCACTTGATGCTTTCGATGGACGAATCGAACCTTTTGATGAAAATCTTCACGCTACCCGCGCGCATGCAGGTCAGCAGTTTTTCGCAAAAAAAATGAAATCACTTTTAAATGGAAGTTCCATCATTTCCAGAAAAAAAGAACATGTTCAGGACCCCTATAGTTTCCGATGCATGCCACAGGTGCATGGAGCAAGTATCGATGCCATGAAATACGTCTACGGTGTTGTAAGAACCGAAATAAATTCGGTCACGGATAACCCTGTTGTTTTTGCAGAACAGGAAAAAGTTATTTCCGGAGGAAATTTTCATGGACAACCGCTTGCGCTTGCGCTAGACTTTTTGTGTATTGCACTGGCAGAATTGGGAAGCATTTCAGAACGAAGAGTATATAAACTGATAAGCGGCCAACGAGATTTACCGCCTTATCTCGCCAAAGAACCAGGGTTGAACAGCGGATTTATGATTCCACAATACACAGCTGCGAGTATTGTTTCGCAGAATAAACAGTTGTGCACACCCGCGAGTATCGACACTATCGACAGCAGTAATGGACAAGAAGACCATGTAAGTATGGGAGCAAACGCTGCGACAAAATGCTATAGGGTTTTGGAGAATCTTAGAAGTATTTATGCCATTGAGCTTTTCACTGCTGCACAGGCACTTGATTTTAGGAGACCCGCAAAGAGTTCAGATCCCATTGAAAAATTACATTCAGAAGTTAGAAAACGTGTACCGTTTCTTGAAAAAGACGAACAGATGTCGAAACATTTTCAGTCATTGCGATCACTTCTCTGAAATGATTATTTACCCGAGCCTTTTACGACAATTGCAATCGTGTAAAATAGAATTTTAAAATCCATGGCAAGCGACATATTCTCGATATAAAGAATATCATATTTCAATCGTTGTATCATCTGATCAACATTTTCTGCATAACCAAACTTTACCTGTCCCCAAGATGTTATGCCCGGCCTCACCCGATGCAAGTGACTGTAGTGTGGAGCCCGTTTGGTGATCAGATCAATGAAATGTTGACGCTCCGGCCTTGGTCCGACAAGTGACATATCGCCTTTGAGTACATTGAAGAATTGAGGCAACTCATCCATTCGTGTTTTTCGCAAGTGACGGCCAATGCGTGTAACCCTATCATCATTTGTTGAGCTCAATTGTGGACCATTCCTTTCCGCATCTAAGTGCATTGTTCTGAATTTATAAATTCGAAATGGCTTGCCAAATTTCCCAATGCGATCTTGCGAATAAATTATTGGACCTCGTGATGAAAATCGAATGGCAATGCCCATTGCAATAAGCATAGGTGCTAATATGATCAATGCAAAAAGTGATGCCCCAACATCAATCATTCGTTTGATTGAGAATTGCCATGCAGGCATGATTTCATGATTCACACGAATCAATGGAACACCATAAATGCTGTTCATACGCACCGAGCCACTTAGAATATCATACATATCCGGTATAATGTTTACGTTTACTTCAGTATGTTCCAACAAAGACAAAATGTTCTCCAAATCTTTGTGATCACCACTTTCAACTGCAATGATGACCTCTTCAATGTTTTTCTCTCTTATCAATGTCGGCAATTCAAAATACTTTCCAAGCAATGGTATGTGCTTCGACAATAAATCATCTTGTCCATTTACACGAACGAATCCTTCGAACTTGTAACCAGGTGAAGTGCGCATGGATATTATTTCCTCATACATGCTCAAGGCCTGAGCATTGCCACCAACAATGATGGTGTTAAATCCAATTTTACCGCTGTGCACTGCAGACACCGTTCCTGATGTTAGTATTAATCTTTCGCACAGAGTAAGCGTGAAATGAGCAACAAAAAGTACAAGTATGGTTTCGTAATAATTCCGATAATACTTGATCTGATCGTCCAACAGGAATACAAAAAAGATAACCAAAACCCCTACCACGGATGTGATGGTTATTTGACCCAATTCTTTCAAGCGATGCCTTCGAAATATCCGGGTGTAGTGTCCTCCAACGTAATAAAGCATAATCCAGAATAATGGAATCACTATCAATCCCAAAAAGTAATTGCTATCAAACTCCAGTCTCACACCATCTCCAAACTTGGCCGTTTCAAGATACTTTTTTCTATACACGAACAAAATTGTCCAAGCTCCAGCTGCTGCAATCAGATCAGCAAATACATACTTCGATATTTGACGTAAAGAGTTCAACTTTATTTATATCTGTAGAAAATTATGATTCTCACAAAATGGAGAGCGATGAAGCAATGAAGTCAAAACTCTTCGTTTCAAAAATGCGGTTGGTATATTCAATTCTAAATTCATTACCATTTCACGATTTTAAGGTTGTCGAGGTAGACGGTTGGTGTTGCTGATTCAGATGAAACACATTCTATAAAAAACTTATAATAGTCCGCATTAGGGCTTAATGCGGTGACCATGCCTAAGTCGATGTAAATTTTATTCCACGCAGGATTATCGCCGCTGTCTGACGTTGTTGGAGTTAGATACACTACCTGGGTTTTATCCTGATCTCCACTTTCAATGACATAAACCCCTAAGGCAAACGTGTTATTGCAACTATAATCCATCTCAAGAAATGCAGTGTTGCCAGCCTCAAGCACCAATACGTTGTCATCGATAAACTGCATATATGTATCTGGCGCAGTGAGGGTTGCCTTTCCGCAGCGAGAGCCTCCAATCGCAATTGCAGGATTGTTTATGAGCTCAAAATCTCCCAAATTCGTTGGAGAAGGTTGAAAAAAATTACCTGATTCAAAATCCCGACTAATATTGATCTGTGCGTTTGCAAAATAAGAAAAACGAGGATTCACCTCATAGGTTTGCAAAGGCTGAAAATCTATGATGGTGTCGTATGATAAGTAGAATGGATAACGAATTCGGGTAGTTCCCAGGCCGTTGTTTTTTATTCCGGCAAAAATCGATACGGTATTTTTTCCTTCGCGCAGTATCGGCACATTTGATGGAACATCAAAAACGCCCTGAACGTCGCCATTCACATAGACCCACATTTCAGAGATACCGTGAGTTGGTGTTCCTTGAGCTACTGATGTACTTAAATCGAACGAATTGATTTTCAAAAAAGATGGCTCTTGTTCATCGGGATTGAACACATCACATCCTACAAATAAAAGTGCAAGCAATAATGGGTAGAGTAGTTTCATCAAATACGAAGCAATAAGGTTCCGATAAAAAAGGTCGGCGAAGGTAGCAAGAGCCCTTTCAGGCGTCCATCAAAAAACGCACTTGGATAGAAATATTGCGTTGGTGACTATTTTGAGAACGAAAAATTCTTGAATCACTGAAAATCAATTACAAAACAATTGAAGCGTTCAACCAAAAGCACCGAGAAAAACAAAAACCCGCCAATTTTCGAAAATAGGAACTGTGAAAACGAACAAAAAGTGCAGCTAACTACCTGGGAGCAATTTCTTCATCATCCTGAAGAAGTATATGTTGACTCATTTTCTCAAGAATAAGCATTGCAACATCCAAAGCCCGAGTGCCATCTTCTAGTGAAACTTTGGTGTATGAATTTGTATTAATACTGTTGGCAAGTGATGCAAGCTCGTCTCGAATAGCATTGGTTTGAGGTACTTCAGGCTTTTCAAACAAAATTTCCTTGACCCCTCTTCCAGCGCCAAGATCAATTGTCACGGCAAACGGATCTGGTTCACCAACAACCTCTTTCATTCGAACTATTTCGGATTCCTTTTGCAAAAAATCCACGGCGATATAAGCGTCCTTTTGAAAAAAACGTGACTTTCTCATCGCCTTCAATGAGATCCTGCTGGCAGTAAGATTCGCTACACAACCATTATCGAGCTCTATACGTGCATTGGCAATATCCGGTGTATCGCTCAAAACAGCAACTCCACTCGCGGATATCCTTCTCGCATTTGCCTTTGTAACAGAAAGAATGATGTCAATATCGTGTATCATCAAGTCAAGCACTACAGAAACATCTGTTCCTCTCGGATTAAATTGGGCCAACCGATGGGTTTCTATGAATTTCGGCTGATGAAGAAATGGTTCAGCGGCGATAAATGCTGGATTGAAACGTTCAACATGACCCACTTGAGCCTTGATTCCAGCTTCTTTTGCAAGCTTAATCAGTATGCGTGCTTCGTCTACCGTGCTTGTAACTGGCTTTTCTACAAAAACATGTTTTAGCCTTTTCATGGCAGCCGATGCGCAATTGAAATGGGTTGTCGTTGGCGTTACGATATCTACGACATCAACAGCATCCATCAAAGACTCCATGCTATGAAACGGCATCAAGCCAAATTGCTCTTGTGCTGATTTTGCATTAGAAAAATCCGGATCGAAGAAGCCAACAAGCTCATATACCTCAGGTAATTCGCGAATACACTTCATGTGAATCTTACCTAAATGTCCTGCGCCTAAAACACCAATCTTCAATTTTTCAGCCATGCAGCAAAAGTTTATAGAACTGAAGTCTACAAAGCATCGTTCATTATTAATTTTCAACAAACAAAGGAGAATGAAGTTAAATGTTAGTTTTGATCGCATATGTTGATTGATTCATACAGACACAAAGGCCTCAGAAAGAAGTTGGTAGACGAGCTGAAGCGCATGGGAATCTCTGACCAGCGCGTGCTTGACGCCATCAACAATGTCCCTCGCCATCACTTTTTATCCAGTGCATTTTTGGAATTCGCTTATGAAAATAAGGCTTTCCAAATCGGCGCCGGACAAACCATATCACATCCTTTTACCGTTGCTACACAATCTCAATTACTGAAAGTTGAACCAGGCATGAAAGTACTTGAAATAGGCACTGGTAGCGGATTTCAAACTGCTGTTTTATGTGAGTTGGGAGCGAAAGTTTTTTCGATTGAAAGGCAAAAGCTGCTTCACGATAATTCCAAGCAGCTATTGACAAAAATGGGATACAAGCCGCAATTGGTCTATGGTGACGGCTACAAAGGGTTGCCTTCATTCGCGCCATTTGATCGCGTAATTATCACATGTGCCATCCCGAAAGTTCCAGAAGAATTGCTTATCCAAATGAAACCCGGTGGCTTGTTAGTAATGCCTTTCGGTGAAGGTGAAGTTCAGCAAATGATGGTCATTCAGGAACAAGCAGACGGTAATTTTCATACGGAAGTGCATGGACAATATTCCTTTGTGCCAATGCTTGAAAAACGCAATTCAGTGCATTAAAATACCAGACTTCCTCCTTATATCATTGGTCAATACATAAACTCCCATGCCGTTCGATATGAGTTGCAGGATTCTGCATAACTCAATAAATCGCCATAAAATTTATCATTGCCCAAAGTTGCACTGTCGCCGATGATGATTAACTTTTTACGCGCTCGTGTCATAGCCACGTTCATACGACGGTAATCTTTTAGAAATCCGATTTCACCTTTGTCATTACTTCTCACCATGCTTATGTAAATCACATCTCTTTCTTGGCCTTGGAAAGAATCGACTGTATTCACACTTACCTGATGATGGTCGGCGAATTCAGCTCGCAACAAGTCAACCTGCGCCCGATAAGGAGAGATGACACCAATACTTATGGATGAATCGCCATTCTCCATCATAGCATCATAGTGTTTTCGAAGCAATTGTAATTCTTCCGGATTGCAGCGTGAACCGGAATCCTCTCCTTCTTTTTCTTCAAAACCACACCCTGCCGTGTCCACAAATTCCAGCACCTGCGGCGAAAAAGCGAGATTCCAGTTCTTTACACTCTCATGAGCAACCAATTTACCTTCATAAAATTTACGATTCGAAAATTCCATGATCTGCTCGTTCATTCTGTATTGAATTCGCAACAAGCTGATGCGCTCGTGGCGTTGAATTGCCTTGTCAAGTAAGGTAATACTTAATCCTTGTCTCTCGGCATCTTGACTTTTTACTGTAGGTGGCAATTGAAAAGGATCACCAGCCATCACTACTTTTTCTGCTTTCAGAATGGGTACCCAAACCGCAGGCTCTATGCCTTGTCCTGCTTCATCGATGACCACCGTGGAAAATCGTTTGCCAGTGAGATAATCCGAACTTGATCCAATCAATGTGCAGGCAATTACCTGTGCATCATCCAGTACTTTTTGAACTAAATAACTTTCCAATTCCCTTGCTTCGCGATGAATGTTTTTTGCTTCTTGAAAAATGAGTTTCCGCTGCTCAGCTTCTTCCCGACCAAAACTACGCTTGTACTTCCCTCCCACTTTTCGAAGCTCAACTGCTCGCTTTTTCAATTCACGAATCTGTTTGAAGTCCTTTTCTTTTTGAAGCAATGCATCAAGCGTCAATGCTGTGTTATCCGTTTCAACTTTTGCTAGATTGCCAATGCGAACAACTCGCAGCCCTTTTTGCGAAAGACTTCGCGCTAAATGATCCGTCGCAGCGTTGCTGGGCGCACAAACCATAACCTGCTTTTCAACCTTCAATAACTCGGCAACTGACTCAACTAAGGTGGTTGTTTTGCCGGTGCCAGGAGGGCCATGAACGATTGCCAAATCCTCCGCTTCCACTATGCTTTGCATAGCTTCATTTTGAAACTCGTTCAACCGTTCAGAATAGACTTTGTTTTTCTTTTGGAATGTCGGCGATTGCGCTCCCAAAATAATTTCGCGTAACTGAAATAGCCTTCCCTTCTCTGCATTGATAACAAAGTTCAACGCCTTGAACATTTCATCGTAAGTCTTTGTATCAAACAATAAATTGACACCCAATTTTCCTTGATCGATCCATTCCGGAAGGTCGTCAAGAAAAAAACTGATTTTCATTCGTTGGTCATCGACATAACCAACGGTGCCGTTTACTGAAGCATTGTCATTTCCATCCGCGGCGGTGAACATGCTTACCGGTGCTGCATTCTGAAATCGGTGATCTAACCTGTCACCCGGATTTCTTTCAACGACAATAAATGGATAAGCCCCAAGTCCAAAACCTGTTTCTACAATTTTCAGTGGAAACCATGTAATTCCATTTCTTTTTCGTTCAGAAATGTTTGACCTCCGCAACCATTCATCATGCTGAGCAAAATCCTCAGATTGTTCCACTCTAAGCACACGCGCTAGTTTCCCTAACTCTTCGATCGGTTCCATTCTAATATAATTGGCTGCAAAGAAAACGGCCCCACTATGAAGTGAGGCCGCATTTATTTTTAAAATGAAAAATTACTCTCTTAAAATCGTCACGTGTCCATCGCGGTATTTCATTCCCTCAAGTTCACTTACACCGAGTATGTAATAGTATGTTCCTTCAGCGAATCCGTCCGCATCCCAATTATTCTGATAGTTTTTATTTTCATAAACCAGATTACCCCATCTGTTATACACCTGCAAAGTGCTATTCGGAAAATCTTCCAATCCAAAGATTTCAAAATAGTTGTTCCCTGCATTTCCATTGGGAGTAAAAACGTTTGGAACGGTAATCTTACATGGGCGAAGGAATGCAAAATACTCTGTGATGGAAGAGAAATTGCACACTGGCTCAAAAACCTCTACATAATAATAGCCAGCTTGAGTGGCGCCATAACCATATCCACCTCCTGAAGCCTGCTCTGTGTATTCAATTCCATCTGAAGAATAATACCAATCATAGGTATATCCATTCGTAGGTGATGGAGCATAGAAATCATAGGTATATCCTGAGCAGAAACCAGCAGTATCGATTGGTGCGTTCAAAGGCACTGCAGGGATAAAGGCGAAAATTGTGTCCTTGATTATACAATCGGTATCATCAGTGGGGTATACACTGAAGACAAACTCAGTTGATTCAGAGATACCATTGCTCTCGATGATGGTGCTAGAAGCAGTTGGATTTGCGACTGGACCAGATGGAGTCCAGCTATACACGTAGTTCATACCTTGCACTGGATTCGTCACAGAGCCGCTGATGTTTTCTTCTGGGCCACAGAAATTCAAATCGCCACTTGTTGTTACAATTGGTCCATCGTAGGCTGTAACAGAAATATCTTCTGTATAAGTGCACCCAAAATCGTCAATAGCCGTGTAGGTATAAATATGATTACCGGCAGTTGTTGGAACACAAAGTACAGTATCGCCACCTGCACTCAAATCAATAAAGAAAGGACCGGATAAGAAGCTTGAATCAGCACCAGCACCGATGCTTGGGGTGAAAGAAATTAACTCTGGATATAGATATTCTGCGAACGTAACCGACCAATCAAATATGAATCCATTATCAGAACCGAAAGCATCACATATTTCTACAATCCACTCGCCATTTAATGGACATCCAACTAATCCAGTGAAAGACTGAACACTCTCATATGTTCCTGAAGGCAAAGTTCCTCCTGTATTGTCAATCCAAGTGCCATTGGTTGCAGTAGGTGACCAGAAATAATCATAACCAATACCGGGCGTTAAATCTGCATCATTATCAATTGGCTCCCCCAGAAAGGTGCCGCCACCGCCTTGCTGATGCACATTGATCAGCTGACCATTTGGACAAATAAAAGTGATCGTGATATCACCCATGTAGGAGTGCTCAAAATTGATGAATAGGTTTGCGATATCGTTTTCAGACGCAACTGTTGACCCAGGCGAAAATCCTCCAAAGAGCAACGTATCACCGAAGCAAATCGTTTGATCATCGGGAATGAATAATGCGCCTCCGAAATTGGCTGTTGGAAGAGCCGTCCAAAGAACTGGAGTCACATTGCCATCCACAGTAAATTCTTGACCTACACATACATTATAATCGTCTGATGTTACATTGATTACTGGTGTTGTAGATACATAAACGAGTTTATCGGGTAAGTTTCCACTAGTACAGCCATTGTTATCCGTGAGCGATAATTGCACCACATAAGCTCCCGGCTGGCTGAATGAATGCGTCACTGAAGGCCAATCAGTTGTATTCGTTTGACCATCTAAAAAATCCCATGTAAAAGAACCAAGACTCATTCCTTCTGCGAACGTTGAACTTGATCCATTAAATGTGATCTCTTCACCAACACAAACTTTAATTGGATTTTCTTGAGTCTCATCAGTAGTGATAATGGCTACCGGTCTAGCGCAAGGTGTCGTGCAAGTGATTTCCGCCAAAAAACTGCCGACCAAGTCGTCATCGTTTGAAGTAAAATTAACAGTAAGACATCCAGCAGCATTTGTGGAAGTAATATCCACTCCTTGCAATTCAGTTCCGGCAAAAGTGCCAAATGAAGGAGCTGTATCATCGCTTCCATCATAAATCGTGATCACGTCACCTTCACTTAACTCGGTATAAACAAAGTACAAATTCACCAAATTTTCGCCTGAACCATCCTGACAAATCGTAGATGTTAAATCCTCATTTGGCTGGTAATTCCCGGCGCTCATTCCACTGTCAGTCAAGAACGACTGGCAATTGGCTGGAATTTCACTTCCTACTCCATATTCTTGAGCAATTGTTGCACTTCCTGCGAGACATAGCAACGCCAGCAACAGACATTTCGTTGATTTCAATTTCATAATTAATGACTTTTCAGGTTGACTATTTCTTATGTTTGAGTGTGCGTTGATACATCACATTCAAGCGATCCTTTGAATAAACGAACAAGGTTTTAGACGTGCCTTGGATCATGTAATATTGATTGTCATGCTCTAATGGCTGAAGGTTAATCAGCAATGGATTGAATGTCACAGTAGTTGCTCCTGTTTGATTTCCAACATCTATCGTTGTGAATCCAGCCGTTTTTTCTTCAGTCATTTCACTAATAATGCACATATTATCAGCAATAAAAGAAGTCCAAGACAATTCCTCGGCGGTCATGGCTGAAATTTGTTTAGCGTTCAGGGCGGCTGAAACTTTCGGTGAAATGGATGCTTGTTGTGCATTCATTCCGACAACTCCTGCAAACAGGGCAATGTAGAGCAAATAGATTTTTTTCATTTCGATTTTTGTGTTCTTTCGAGTATTGTGACAAATGTATCAATCCGAAAGTTGTATGAACAAAGAAATTATCTCTGATTTTTTTTTACCAATACCTTCGCAACCGTTTGAAACAGCACTATGAATCGTATTTCTTCTGATAAATACCACCTTATTGAAGCAACAGGTGCGGACCTTGCCAATGAATGGCTGATTGTACCTCAATTCCTTTATAGGAGCGATCCCAACTGGATTCCATACATAAAACAAGATGTTCGCAGCATTTTTGATCCGGACAAAAACAAACTCTTCAAAGAAGGAAATGCAAAGCGCTGGATTTTAAAAGATGAAAATGATGAATGTGTCGGGCGAATTGCAGCTTTTCACGCCAAAAAATATGCAACAACACAAGCGCAACCAACAGGCGGTATCGGCTTTTTCGAGTGTGTCGACAATCAAGATGCAGCCTTCAAATTATTTGATGTCGCATGCCATTGGTTGAAGTCGGAAGGAATGCAAGCAGTGGATGGCCCAATCAATTTTGGTGAAAAAGAAGCGTATTGGGGATTATTGGTAATGAACTTCACTGACATGAGCAGCTTTCGTATGAACTACAACCTGCCTTATTATCAGCGCTTTTTTGAGAATTACGGCTTCAAGACATACTACGAACAGCTTTGCTACAAGCGAGATCTAAGCATTCCCGCGCAGGAAGTTTTTGTGCGCAAAACCAACATGTTGATGAGCGAACCTGGTTATCGGGTTGCAAATGCAAAGGGACGCTCCATGGAACAAATTGCTGTTGATTTTGTAACGATCTACAACTCGGCGTGGGCCGGGCTTCCCGGTTTTAAAAAAATGCAGCTGCAACAAGCACGCAATGCCGTGAATGCCATGAAACAAGTTATGGATCGCGACATCATGGTATTTGTATATCATTTTGACAAACCAATCGGATTCTACATCAATTTACCAGAAGTGAATGAATTCATGCAACACGTCAATGGCAACTTGAACTGGATCGGGATACTCAAGTTTCTTTATTATAAAAATTTCGGCAAAAGAAAAACCATGGTCGGAATAGTATTCGGCGTGGATCGCGACTACCATGGTAAAGGAGTGGAAGGTGCCATGATCAAATTCTGCGAAGAACACATTGTAACCTTAAAACGATATGAGGATACAATTCTTACCTGGATTGGAGATTTTAATCCGAAAATGATCCATGTTGCAGAGAATCTTGGTGCCAATTTGTATCGAAAATTGATCACTTATCGCAAACTTTTTGATGAAAACAAACTTTTTGAACGTCATAAATCCCTTCACTAAGTAGCGCCAACGCTGACTTTTTAAAACTATTTGCATTTATTCTCAACAAGAGTTGCGTTGTCCTTATCGGGGAGTATATTTGCGCCCGCTTTTTAGGAAAGCGAGATGATCTCGTAGCTCAGCTGGTAGAGCAATACACTTTTAATGTATGGGCCCTGGGTTCGAATCCCAGCGGGATCACAAAACGAAGAAGAAAAATGAGGACAGGCTACTGTCCTCATTTGTTCTTCATAAAAACTAAAATTAGCCCTGGTGGTGAAATTGGTAGACACGTACGTTTGAGGGGCGTATTTCGCAAGATGTGCTGGTTCGAGTCCAGTCCAGGGCACTACCCAGAGAATTGAAGAGCTTCTCTCATAAAAAAATCTTCTGAGGCGCGAAGCTAAAGACACCACTTTACCGAAGTGGCGGAATTGGTAGACGCGCACGTTTCAGGTGCGTGTATTGAAAAATGTGAGGGTTCGAGTCCCTCCTTCGGTACGAAGAGGTCATCAGGAATGATGGCCTTTTCAATGACAACCAAAGGACCTTTGCGTCTTTTACTTCCACAAGGTCATTGATGCTTGATCCGTGCTAATCAGTTTTCTCTTTCAGCATCACTAATTTCGACAAAAAAACAATATGCCTTCAGACGGCCTGCACCTTATTGCACCTTCAACGACATGGTGGCCCGCAAGCCAAAAGCCCTTTCTTATCAGCGGACCTTGCAGCGTAGAAACTGAAGAACAACTTATGCAAACCGCCGCTCAGCTAGCCATTGGCAAAAAAGTGCATGTAATGCGCGGCGGCATCTGGAAACCTCGAACAAGGCCAGATTCATTCGAGGGAGTTGGCGAAGTTGGATTGATGTGGATGGCACAAGCCAAAAAAGAAACAGGTCTGAAAATCGCGACTGAAGTTGCCAATGCGGAACATGTGGAACTGTGCCTGAAGTATGGATTTGATATGCTTTGGATTGGAGCTCGGACGACAGTAAATCCATTCTCCGTTCAGGAAATTGCAGAGGCATTGCGCGGTGTAGACATTCCTGTTCTAGTAAAAAATCCGGTAAATCCTGATCTGCAGCTTTGGATTGGAGCACTTGAACGAATTCAGCGCAGTGGCATTACGAAACTAGCTGCTATACACCGTGGATTTTCACATTTTGGAGAAAGCATCTACCGCAACAAACCCATGTGGGAAATACCCATTGCGTTGCAAACACAATTCCCCCAACTCAGTATTTTTTGCGATCCAAGTCACATTTGTGGTAGACGTGATTTGCTGCTTCCTGTTGCGCAAAAAGCTATGGATTTAGGCATGGATGGATTAATGCTTGAAAGCCATATCGCACCAGATCAAGCATGGACGGATGCCAAACAACAAGTGACACCGCAAGCACTTTTCGAACTTTTAGATCAACTTCATGTGCGCGTAGTTTCTACGAATGATGTCGGATTTACAAATGAACTTCATTCTATTCGATCGCGCGTTGACAAAATTGATGAAGAAATAATTCAGTTGATTGGTCAACGAATGCAGGTAACGGAAGAACTCGGATATTATAAAAAGGAACACAACATCACTATTCTGCAAGTTGAACGCTGGAAAGAAATCATTGAAACGCGGACGATGCTCGCTGAAAAACTAGGAATCAGTCAAGAGTTCATTGATAAATATTTGGAAATTCTACATAAAGAATCAATCAGAACACAAACACGCGCAATGAACTCATCAGCCCAATTGCCGCTCAAAAATTCAAATAACTCTATTTGATTTTTACTCTGAAAAATTTCTTTTGTCCAATAAACCCCTCGAGTTGGTCACCTGCGTGAACTGGCCCGACACCAGCAGGAGTGCCTGTAAAGATCAGATCGCCAATTTTCAAAGTCATATACTTGGAAACATATTCGATGATTTGATCAAACGAAAAAATCATCTGGTCGGAAGTTGAGTTCTGCACTTCAATACCATTCTTTTTTAATGAAAATTGTTTGTGATGTTCTTCCAAAAATTCTTGAACTGAAATAAAATCTTGACCAATAACTGCAGAACCATCAAAGCCTTTGGCCTTCTCCCAAGGCAAACCCTTCTTCTTTAATTCGTCCTGAACATCCCTTGCCGTAAAATCTATTCCTAAACCTATTTCATCATAATATCTCGATGCAAATTCATGCTGAATATTCTTGCCAAGTCTGTTGATGCGAATAACAAGCTCCACTTCGTAATGCAGATCGGAAGTCCAATCCGGGATATAAAACGGATTACTTTTCGGTAGAATAGCAGAATCAGGTTTACAAAAAAACACTGGCTCGCTTGGAACTGCATTGCCAAGTTCCTTTGCATGTTCAGAATAATTTCGACCGATACAAATAATCTTCATTTCTAATTTGTGATTTTGATTTCTTTATGTAGTGAAGACCTATTTAACGAATTCTATTTTCACTTTCCGATCTTCACCATTTTCCGTCTGCGAGTCACGATCACCAAAGTACTTTGTGATAAACCGTTCTGTCGGCAATCCACTCGCAGCGAGGAAACGCTTCACTTCATTGGCGCGCATTTGCGACAATAAAAGATTTTTTGCTGAATCACCAGTCTTATCCGCATAACCAGTAACGATCAATTTCAAAGACGAACTTCTCGCAAGTATGTCCACAATTTCATTTAATGAAAGCTTTGAGCCCGCATCAAGGGAAGTGGATCCTTTCGCAAAATAGATATTCATTGAACCCGGGAGATTCGTAACAGTACCAAGACTGTTGCCTGGCTTCACCATGCTGTTGCCTGCGTCTGCCACATCTTGTCCTGAGTTCATTTTGACCAATGCAAAAACCATATCGCGGAGATCATCAATTTGTTTTTGCAAGACAAGGTTTTTATCGTCTTGATTCTGCTGCCACATTTTCAATTGTTCCGTTCGCAAATCATCGATCTGCTTTTGCATGCCATCCAGTTTGTTGTTGTTCGCTTCGAGTAATTCCAATACCTGGGCAGCAAAGTCTTTGTCCACTCCATTCTTTGATGAAGATGCATCTTGTGAGTCGCTCAGTGAGGAAGGATCTTCAAAATTAATGAGCGCCATCGACTCAGCACTCAATTGCACTTTTATTGGATCTAACGGTCGCTTCGGATCGAATGAAGTATATTCTTCCAATAGCTTGGCTTTGGCGGCATCATCGATCATTGTCTCATCACTCGAAGTGATAACCATCAAATTTTCATCGCCATAAATGCCAACCTCCATATTCACCAAAAGTTTCAAATCACTCAGTTCCTTCTGGAGATAAAATTTTTGCATCCGCAATTTCGCTTCTTCATCCGCAGCACCCGCTGAAAAATCTGTTTTAGAAAAATCCAACGCTTCTATGGATGACAATTTATTCACGACAAGATTTGAAAAGCTCTTAAAGTCCTTCAACTTCTCATATTCATAGAATTCAAGCGCGCCTTTTACCACATTGTTCAGATCGCGCAGTGTTTCTTTTTTTGATTTTTTTAATCGAACATCTCCGTTCTCTAACTCCGCACAGCGTTCGATATAAAGTCCCAGATAAGAACTCACAAGATCTTGAAACTGATCCAGCTGTTGTGTACTTGCTGGTTCGTAATAGTTAATTACAATGCGGTGTTCTGTTGTTTTCGTTGGGATGAGTGATGATCCTTTCCCAGAAGTATCTGAAGGAAAATGATTGATAATAGTAGTTCCTTGCGCAAACAGAAAATTGCTGCACACCAAATGAATTACCAGTATTAACAATACTTTCCACATCGCCAGGTCAATCTTCAAAGATAATTTTAGAGTGCAAATTGACTTTCCAGATAGCCCCAGAATCGCGCCGTAATTATGAACGTGTTATGAACAGTAAACATGGAGGATTCTACTACACTTCTTCCATTGATGAAGTGCACAAAAGGCTCCATGAAGTCATATGAAATCAAGGCGCTTTCCATTAAAACAAAATGCTAAATGCATGCGTTTAGCATTGGCTATTCACCAATTAAAAATTTACATGTTTTGTATTTTTGATCCATCCAAAAACTCAACAATGAAATCTCCTTTGTTACTGCTGACCTCGATGATATTCTGTTGCACGATTTTATCATGCAAAAAAAAGGAAACGGAAGAAGTCACTCCGGATCCTATTACTCCTGAGCAATCTTGTTCTCCGAATTACTCATTTATGGGAAGCGCTGCTGCCGGACCTAAACTGATATTTAAGTTTCATTTCGATAGTACTCAAGCGCGATTGAACAATATTGGTCAATCTACTACACTTCCTTCTGGTCACGGAGGGCAATCACCGCGTTTCAATTCAATTTCCCAACACTACATTGAATTGGCCGGTGACTTTGACTTTCTTGGAGCGGGAGAGGTTTTATATGTAGGATCAGAAACCAATGCGGGTGGTTCAAATGCCATTGACTATTGTGAGTCAACAATTACGGAAGAGGATGAAACATTTTTCTCGATTCCAATCAGTGCCATGAATCCGGGTACTTACAAATGGCTGCGCGTTTCACTTGCGTACCAGAATTATGATATTTATTACAAATCAGATTTGTTACCAGGCAGTCATGTCGGAAGCGGAAGTATTGCTTCATTCGTTGGATTTAATACGTATCTCACTAACTATGATTTGGCTGGAGCGAATAGGACTCCATCGACAGATGCGGGTGGACCAGGCAATCACGCTCAAGGTTATTGGGCATTTGTCACGAATGTTTTTGGCACAGATTACTTTCTAGATGGACAGGCCCCGGCAGGAGCAACGACAGTTCCAAATCCCTTCACCCTTTCTCCTATTCCTGCAGGTAGCTGTGTAGTCACCGGTCAATTCGTGAACAACTCTGGTACGAACGAGCCACTTGTGATTTCTGGAACAGAAACAGAGGATATAGTAATTATTGTATCACTTTCAACGAATAAAAGTTTCGAATGGATCGAGGTTAATCCTGATGGATTCTTTCAACCCGAAATTGGTGAAGCAGTTGTTGACATGGGATTAAGAGGACTTATTCCTATCAAAAACTAATTCGAAGTACGCTGAAATTACCAGCGTGCTATGACTGTTTCATTTCCTTTAGTGATGTCATTGATTTCGGAAACTACTTCACTTCCGATTGGCAAATAAATATCCACTCGGCTTCCAAATTTGATAAAGCCAAATTGGTCATTGCGTTTCACTTGATCGCCAGGCTTCACGTAGTAAACAATTCTTCTTGCAACAGCTCCTGCAATTTGTCTGAATAAAACCTCTTTTCCATTGGGGTGTTCAACTACAATGGTTGTGCGTTCATTGTCTGTACTACTTTTTGGATGCCACGCCACCAAATACAAACCCTTGTGATATTTAGCATACTTCACAACTCCTTCGCATGGCACCCAATTCGCGTGCACATTCAATGGTGACATAAAAATGGAAACCTGCAATCGTTTTCCTTTGAAATACTCGGGCTCCTCCACTTCCTCGATAACTACAACTTTTCCGTCACATGGAGCTACCAGTTCATTCGCATTTGATCTATTTGTACGTGATGGCAATCGGAAAAACTGAATTACCAGGTAATAGAATACCACAGCGATAAGTGCAAACAAATAAAACCAGATCGAGCCAAAACCTACAAGATATCCAAATCCGTAGACAATCGCGGCGATAAGAATAGTTGCGCCTGCAATGATTTTGTATCCTTCTTTATGAATTGTCATAGTATTCTATTTAAAATTAAAAATGCCAACAACACTGGCAATGCGATCAGTAATCCATCAAATCGATCGAGCACTCCACCATGTCCAGGAATAAGTTTGCCGCTGTCTTTGACTTGAAATGATCTTTTTAATTGTGATTCAAATAAGTCTCCAAGATTTCCAAAAACGGCCACTATTAATGCCATCACCAACCATTCCATTCGAGTCAGTGCTACGAAGTATTCAGAAAATAAAAACGCAATACTGAAACATAAGATCACACCACCGAAAAGACCTTCCCACGTTTTGTTTGGCGATACTTTCGGATAGAGTTTTCTTTTTCCAAAAAATTTCCCGACGAAATATGCCCCTGTGTCGTTGGACCAGAGAATTACAAAAAAACCAAGCAAGATTTCGTATTCGTAAGTTCCGTTCACAAGTGGAACTGCATTCACCAAGGCGAATGGAAGAATCGCATATATCCAACCAAAAAATGTGACCGCAATTTTAGTAAGTGATTCATTGTCTAGCTTGACTAATTCAAAACAAAGAATGGATGGGATGAGAAAAGCTATGGACCAAAGCCAATTCGAATCAATCGAGTTAGTGAGAACTAAAAAGACAAGCAAATAAATTGTAACTCCAACGAACATTCCCGCGAACCATCTTGGTTCATTTGACTCTTTATGTCTTGCCAGTTCATAAACCTCATATAAACCTACCGAGGCGAAAACAAGAAATAAGATACCCAATGCCAACTGGCCATAATATGTCGCTCCCAACACGGCGAGAGAAAAGACAATACCTGTAATTGATCTGGTGAATAGATTACTCAAAAAACAAAAATATTTTCGAGTGCAAACTTAAGCCACTTATGCAAACCCAATTCAAGTAATCGTTTGGCAAGATTTTAAGTTTTAACTAGTGACTATTTGATGTGTAAATAAAAAGGAGCGGAAAAACCGCTCCTTTCAATTCAACTTTAAATTCCATTACGAACCCGCCACCACAGGTTGAAGTTCCTGATGATGCCTGTCAGCCCATTTACGAGCCCCAAGTATTTCTTCTAAATCATCTTTAAAAATGACCTCTTTGTCCAAAAGTTTTTTCGCTAAAGCATCCAGTTTTTCTTTGTTCGCCATCAGCAAATCGCGCGCTTTTTCGTAAGCCTTTTCAATCACCTTGCTTACTTCTTCATCGATAACGCGTGAAGTTTCTTCACTATATGGCTTTGTAAATTGGGATTCACCGCTACTGTCATAATAACTGCGATTACCAATTCGTTTGTTCAAGCCGTAGATAGAAACCATTGCATACGCTTGTTTGGTTACCTTTTCAAGATCACTAAGAGCGCCGGTTGAAATTCGCCCAAAAGCAACATCTTCTGCTGCACGACCACCCAAGGCTGCGCACATCTCATCAAAAATCTGCTCTGTCGTTGTGATCTGACGCTCCTCAGGGAGATACCAAGCTGCACCTAACGACCTTCCGCGTGGTACAATAGTCACTTTTACAAGTGGGGAAGCATGTTCAAGTAACCAACTGATAATTGCATGCCCACTTTCATGATAGGCGATGGTTGATTTTTCTTCTGGTGTGATGATTTTATTTTTCTTTTCTAAACCGCCAATGATTCGGTCAACGGCATCGAGAAAATCTTGTTTCCCGACACTCGATCCACCTTTTCGTGCGGCAATCAAAGCTGCTTCATTGCAAATGTTTGCAATATCCGCTCCGCTGAATCCTGGTGTTTGACGCGCAAGAAAATCTACATCAATTGACTTATCAAACTTTACATTTTTCAAATGCACGTGGAATATCTGAACCCGTTCATTCAAATCCGGCATGTCCACATAGATCTGTCTATCAAATCGACCTGCACGTAATAATGCTTTATCCAAAATATCCGCTCTATTCGTGGCTGCCAGAATAATGATTCCACTATTTGTTGCGAAACCATCCATTTCTGTGAGCAATTGGTTGAGGGTGTTTTCACGCTCATCGTTGCTTCCAAAATTGATGCTTTTACTTCGAGCCCTTCCAATAGCATCAATTTCATCGATAAATATGATCGATGGTGCCTTTTCCTTGGCTTGACGGAATAAATCACGAACGCGACTAGCGCCTACACCAACGAACATTTCGACAAAATCCGAACCGCTCAGCGAGAAAAATGGCACTTGTGCTTCACCCGCTACTGCTTTGGCAAGCAATGTTTTACCGGTTCCCGGAGGACCAACTAACAAAGCTCCTTTTGGAATTTTCGCTCCTAACTCTGTGTACTTCTTTGGATTTTTGAGGAAATCAACAATTTCTTGCACTTCTTGTTTGGCACCTTCTAAACCGGCAACATCATTGAATGTAACCAATGTGCCTTTGCCTTTATCAAACAATGTCGCTTTCGATTTTCCTATGCTGAAAATCTGACCACCAGGACCAGATGGACCGCCCATTCGACGCATAATCAACACCCAAACACCGATGATCAAACCAAATCCGATTATCCAAAACAATAAGTTTTGACCGAACTCATTCACCGGTCGGAACTCTACATCAAATTTGTACTGATCACCAAGTTCCTCGATCTCATCAATCTTATTTTCACTCGGTGGCACGTTAAACCAGAACTCACTTGAACGATTGAAACCATTCATGATTGGCTGATTACCTAACTTTTGACCTAGAGCGGCTCTGCCTGTCGAGTCCAAATACACCTTGGCCACTACACCATTGTATTCCAGCTTATCCAGGTAACCACTTTCTGCATATACTTTGAATTCGCGATAGTCGATTTGTTTGCCGTCACTGCCGCTACTGAAGACCATCATTCCTATCAGAACCATTGCTATCAATGCATAGATCCAATAGAAATTCATCTGCTTCTTTTCATTCGCTCCATTTGGCGCACCCGGTTTTTTGGGCACTTTCTGTTCTTCTGACATCTTACTTATTTGTCGTATTTGTTTTTCACTTAATCAATCAATTCTTTTCATGTCTGCATCTGCCCACAAATCTTCAAGTGCATAAAAATCACGAGCCTCCTTGTCAAAAATATGTACAACTACATTCACATAATCCATCAATATCCACTTCGCATTCTTCAGACCCTCTGTATGCCAAGGTGAATCCTGACAATTTTTAACTGTCTCCTTTTCTACAGATTGGGCAATAGCCTGAACCTGGGTATTACTATTACCCGAGCAAACTACAAAATAGTCTGTCATGGCGCCCTGAATTTTCCTGAGATCCATCACAACAATGTCTTTTGCTTTGATCTCTTGCATTCCGGCAATAATACAATCCAGAAGAACCGAGGTTTCAGAGACGGGCTTTTTTCTGATAATTCTTTTTTCTTTTGTCACAACAGCTGCAAAAGTAGCTTGCTCCTGCTCTGCATCAATATCTGTTGAAGATATAAATCCTTGCTGTTTCAAATTTTTCTGATTTCCACTTCCTTTCAACTTCGATATGTAGTTTTTTTGTAGAATGCTTTTCCGAGACAGAGCTATAATAAACCTAGAATCGGTCGACTCGACCAACAACTATGCTGCCAATCTGGTAAGGCTGTCACAACCTCCGGAAGGCACTGTCATTACGGCACAACATCAGACAAGCGGACGGGGTCAGCGGCATGCTTCCTGGGAAAGCACAAATGGCGAAAACCTGTTATGCAGTATCATACTTTATCCGAAATTTATTCAGGCAATCAATCAATTCTCGCTCAGTCAAGCCATTGCTTTGAGCGTTCGTGAGCTTGTCGAAAATGAAATACAAAAGGAAGTTTCGATCAAATGGCCGAACGACATCATCGTTGAAAATAAAAAAATAGCAGGCATACTGATTGAAAACTCGTGGATGGATGCACGGCTGAACAGTTGTATTTGTGGTATTGGGATTAACCTGAATCAAATGCACTTTGAAACTTCGAATGCTATTTCTGTCAGATATATAACTAAAAGAATTTGGGATGTCAATGACTGCCTTGTCCAATTCATTGATATTCTCGAGAAATACTATCTAAGACTTAAGTCTGAGAACTACGTTGAAATTTCCAACGCCTATCATTCTCACCTTTTTCGCAAAGACATTCGTTCACGCTTCATTTTTGAAAACAATGAAATTGAAGCCACTATTCTAGGTGTAGACCTACATGGCCGTCTAAAAATACAACCTTCCGCCGGAGAAATCGTATTCTGCGATCTCAAAGAAATAGCCATGATTTTGTAGATTTTTAAATAAATCTACATTTTTTATGCGCGCATAACATTTTTTGAACTTCATTCGTATCAAATTTTCACTGCAATAAACTGCAGCCTTCATTTTATGAAACCAGAAGAAACAATTGATTTTCATATAAGATGGGCTTGGGCCAAGATTTCCAAGGCATATAATACAGAAGCCGCTAAAAATGGCGCAACAATGGCCATTGGATATGTTCTACTAAACATTGACAAAGAAGGCACGCCAAGCACGAAGCTGGGTCCCAGGATGGGCATGGAGCCAACGAGTCTTTCTCGCATTCTCAAGAGCATGGAAGAACTGAAACTCATCAAACGTGTTGCGGACAAAAGTGACAAACGCATAGTTAAAATTCAACTCACCGCCAAGGGCCGTGAAATGAGGGAAGTTTCGAAAGTGGCTGTGATGCGCTTCAACTCCATGGTTTATGAAAACATCCCTTCTGAAAAATTATCTACATTCTTCGAAGTAATGAAACAAATTCACATTCTGCTTGAGAATAAAGTCTTTGCAGAACAACTTAATTAATAGCATATCTCTCATTTTATATATGAAAAGAAATATCAAAAAAGTAGGTGTTATCGGCAGCGGAGTCATGGGCTCAAGAATCGCATGTCATTTCGCTAATATTGGTTTGAACGTCGTGTTGCTTGACATCGTTCCAAACTCATTGACTGATAAAGAAACTGCAGCCGGAAAAACACTTCAAGACAAAGTCGTGCGGAACCGAATTGTCAATGATGCACTCGATTCAGCCTTAAAATCGAATCCTTCGCCGATATATAGAAAATCATTCGCAACAAGAATCAAGACCGGTAACCTCGATGACAATCTGGAACTATTAAAGGATTGTGATTGGATAATTGAAGCAGTTACCGAGCGGCTTGATATTAAAAAATCAGTTTACGAAAAGGTGGAAGCAAATCGCAAACCGAACAGCCTCATCACAACAAATACTTCAGGCATTCCAATTCATCTTCTTATTGAAGGAAGAAGCGATGATTTTCGTAAAAATTTCTGCGGAACACACTTCTTCAATCCACCGAGATATCTAAAGTTACTTGAAATCATTCCTACTCCAGAAACGTCTGAGGAAGTCATTTCATTTTTTACAGAATATGGGCAAAGTTATTTAGGCAAAGTTGTAGTGCACTGCAAAGACACTCCGGCATTTATCGCAAATAGAATTGGTGTCTACAGCATTCAGTCACTCTTCCATCTGGTAGATGAAATGGAATTAAGCGTTGAAGAAGTCGACAAACTCACAGGGCCAGTTTTAGGCCGACCTAAAAGTGCTACTTTCAGAACATGCGATGTTGTTGGACTTGACACATTGGTTCATGTCGCCAATGGAATATTTGAAAATTGCAAAAACGATGAAGCGAAATCCGCTTTTGCAACTACTGAGTATGTCAAAAAAATGGTTGAGAACAAATGGTTCGGTGATAAGTCTAAGCAAGGATTTTATAAGAAAACGAAGAATGAAAAAGGCGAAACAGAAATTCTATCTCTGAACTTAAAAACACTTGAGTATGCGACACAGAAAAAAAGCAAATTTGCTACTTTAGAATCGACCAAGTCAATTGATGAAATCGAACGGCGATTACCAATTCTTTACAACGGCTCAGACAAAGCAGGAGAATTTTACAAGAAATCATTCGCAGGACTTTTTGCGTATGTAAGCAATCGCATTCCTGAAATCAGCAACAATCTATACAGCATCGATGATGCAATGAAAGCTGGTTTTGGCTGGCAACTTGGTCCATTCGAATCGTGGGACGCAATTGGTGTTGAGAAGGGCATGAAGGACGCTTTGGCGCAAGGTCATCAAGTTGCTAACTGGATTGACGAAATGATTGATGCAGGTAATAAGTCATTCTACAAAATAGAAAACGGCAGAAAAAATTATTATGATCCTGTTACTAAATCATATCAGCCAATACCTGCACCTGAAAGACAAATCACTTTGTCGCAGCTACCTGAAAGTGCCATCGTATGGAAAAACTCAGTAAGTGTCATTCGACATCTCGGTGATGGCATTCTTTGTTGCAGTTGGAACACAAAAATGAATACGATTGGAAGCGAAGTCATTGAAGCATTAAACAAAGCTATTGATCTTGCAGAAAAAGAATATCGTGGTCTTGTTATTTACAATGATGGAGAGAATTTTTCTGCCGGAGCAAACGTAGGAATGATCTTCATGTTCGCCGCCGAACAAGACTATGATGAATTGGATATGGCAATACGCGTTTTCCAGAAAACGATGATGCGCATGCGTCACTCATCCATTCCCGTTGTTGGCGCTCCGCACAACTTGGCATTGGGAGGTGGATGCGAACTCAATCTTCACGTGGATAAAGTCATTGCTCATGCTGAGCTTTATATGGGACTTGTAGAATTCGGCGTGGGTGTTATACCTGGCGGAGGAGGAACAAAAGAATTTGCGCTGCGATGCAGCGATGAATTTCACGATGGTGATATTCGAATGAATACGTTCAGAAATCGTTTCCTCACCATAGGCCAAGCAAAAGTTTCAACATCTGCTTACGAGGCATTTGATCTTGGCTATTTAAGATTTGGTGTTGACGAGGTTATTATGAGCCGCGAGCTACAACTTGCCCGAGCCAAAGAAGCATGTCTTGAAATGGCGGATGCTGGATACACTCAACCGCCAATGCGAAAAGACATTACGGTTTTGGGACAAGAAGCGCTTGGTATCGTTTACGTCGGTGCAAATAGTATGAAAAGTGGAAACTATATCAGTGAACATGATCAATTGATTTCTGAAAAACTTGGATTTGCTATGGCTGGCGGCGATCTCAGTGGAGCAACGCAAGTGAGTGAACAATATCTTCTTGATCTTGAAAGAAAAACATTTTTGGAGTTATGTCAACAAAGAAAATCACTCGAAAGAATGCAATCACTCTTGACCACTGGAAAAATTCTTCGCAACTAACGCAGATATTAAACTAAAAGAATTTCGAAAACGAACGAACACATTACAATTATGAATGCATATATCATTGGTGGTTATAGAAGTGCAGTTGGTAAAGCACCCAGAGGTGTTTTCAAAAATTTCAGAGCGGATGATCTTGCCGCAAAAGTCATCGAAAAACTAGTTTCAGATTTTCCACAATTGGATAAAACCACGATTGATGATGTCATAGTAGGCAATGCAACCCCAGAAGCTGAGCAAGGCCTGAACATTGGCAGAATGATATCCTTGATGGGATTAAATACTGACAAAGTTCCAGGCATGACCATCAACCGCTATTGTTCAAGCGGTTTAGAAACAATTGCAATTGCTTCAGCTAAAATTCACGCAGGACTCGCTGATTGCATTATTGCCGGTGGTGTCGAAACGATGTCGCCTATTCCATTTGGTGGTTGGCGCATTGTGCCAAATGCACGTGTGGCAAAACAAAATCCAGATTGGTATTGGGGAATGGGACTTACCGCCGAAGCTGTTGCGAATGATTATAAAATATCGAGAGAAGATCAGGATGCATTTTCCCTCGCATCTCATTTGAAAGCGAGTGCTGCTATTGCTGAAGGAAAATTCACTCATGAAATTGTTCCTATCGAAGTGACTGATATTTTTTTAGACGAAAAAGAAAAACGCCAGGAGAGAAAATTTGCTGTTTCAAATGATGAAGGTCCTCGCAAAGACACATCACTGGATGCGCTGGCAAAGCTGAAACCCGTGTTTGATGCAAGAGGCAGCGTAACAGCTGGCAACTCTTCGCAAACATCGGATGGTGCAGCTTTCGTTATGGTTGTTTCAGAGCGAATGCTCAAACAATTGAATGTTCAACCGATTGCACAGCTTAAAAGTTATCACGTTGCTGCACTAGAGCCTCGCATTATGGGAGTTGGTCCGATCTACGCAATTCCTGGCGCGCTAAAACGTGCAGGAATGAAGCAATCAGACATCGAGTTGATAGAACTAAATGAAGCATTCGCATCCCAATCATTGGCTATCATTCGTGAATTGGGTCTCAATCCTGCAATTGTAAATGTCAATGGCGGCGCTATCGCTTTGGGACATCCACTCGGCTGCACAGGAGCAAAACTTTCTGTTCAACTTTTCAATGAAATGAGAAAACGAAAAAACAAATTCGGAATGGTGACAATGTGCGTAGGAACTGGCCAAGGTGCCGCAGGTGTGTTTGAACTATTGAATTAGACGAAATATGCGCTAAGCTTTCCTTTTAGTTTTTAATCCATTTTGCTTTACTCAAGAATTCCAAATGAACAATTCCAATCAAAAATATCCCCGCGGCAAAGCAGAGCTGAGCTCGTTCGAAGAAAGTGAATTTGAGCAACGGGTCAGATGGGCCCAAATGAGTATAATGGAAAGATTTGAAAACTGTCTTCGCATGATGGATTTGCATGGTTCATCGAAAAATAAACTTGATGAAAGCGGAAATGAATTTCTACTCTCCAAATAAATACAAGTGTTAATCGCCCAGAAATATTACAAGGAATTTATTGACCATCTGAACAAACATGAGGTTCAATATATTCTTGTCGGAGGTGTAGCCGTGCATGCGCACGGTTACGAGCGATATACCGGTGATGTGGATCTCTGGGTCAATCCCACGGGTGACAACATGTCAAAGCTCATGAATGCAATTCGGGACTTCGGATTCGACACAAGCAAAATCGAAAAGCATCATTTTTCAGAAAAGGATTCTCCAATTAAATTGGTTCAAGAAGGTCAAAAAATCGATATTATACATCATCTCACTTATGTTGTTTCATTTGATGAAGCCTGGCAAAATGCTTCTAAAGAAATCAGTGGGGACTTTCATTTCTACCTCATAAACTATCAACATCTTCTCAAAATTAAACTCGCCGCTGGTCGACCGAAAGATTTAGCGGATATAGACGAACTAAAGAAATTCAATGAGGTCGCTTCCAATCTTCAACAACGCCCCCGAAAACTCACATTCCTTCAAAAATTATTCAGCAAAAAAAAATAAATTCGATATCAGATGTCTACAACAACTCAAACCAAAGCCATCACAGGTGGCGAATTCTTAATCCGAGAAACATCGGCCAAGGACATTTTTATTCCTGAAGAATTCAGCGAAGAAATGCGTTCGATGCGCAAGATGTGTGAAGATTTTATCGCACAAGAAATCACGCCAAAGCTGGATGCCATTGATCATCAGGAAGAAGGTTTAATGCAAAGCATAATTGAAAAAGCAGGCGAACTAGGATTGCTCGGTGTTTCTGTGCCTGAAGAACTTGGTGGGCTTGGAATGGATTTTAAAACATCCATGCTCTGCGCTGAAGCACTTGGCGCTGCGAATAGTTTTTCTGTCGCATACGGAGCTCAAACCGGGATTGGCACTTTGCCTACACTTTATTATGGTTCTGATTTTCTAAAGAAAAAATACTTGCCAAAAATTGTATCAGGCGAATGGAAGGCATGCTATTGCCTTACAGAGCCGTCATCAGGCAGTGATGCGAATAGTGCAAAAACGAAAGCAGTATTGAGTGAAGATGGCAAACATTACATCATTAATGGCCAGAAAATGTGGATTACCAATGGTGGTTTTGCAGATGTGTTTACCGTGTTTGCAAAAATTGACGATGATGAAAATTTATCGGCATTTATTCTTGACAGCACGATGGAAGGTATTACCAGAAATCCAGAGGAAAAGAAAATGGGAATCAAGGGTTCTTCCACTCGTCAGTTATTCTTCAACAATGTAAAAGTGCCAGTTGAGAATATGCTGAGTGAACGTCAGAACGGCTTCAAAATCGCGGTGAACATTCTCAATATCGGTCGCATCAAACTTGGAGGCGGGGTTTTGGGTGGCTCAAAAGACACACTAACAGATGCCATCAACTACGCAAACGAGCGCCAACAATTCGGCAGGCCAATCGCGAAATACGGTGCTATTCAGCACAAGATCGGAGATATGGCGATTCGCATCTTCGCTTGTGAAAGCGCGTTGTATCGTGCCACACAAAATATTGACGATGCTATCGAGTCACTGGCTGCAAGCGGAATGGAAAAAGGACAAGCCGTATTAAAAGGCATTGCCTCGTTTGCACCTGAGTGTGCGATTCTTAAAGTATTTGGTTCAGAGGTGCTTGATTTTGTGGTGGATGAAGCTGTGCAAATTCACGGCGGAATGGGCTATAGCGCTGAAACTCGCGTCGAACGAGCTTATCGTGACTCTCGAATAAATCGCATTTTCGAAGGCACAAATGAGATCAATCGTCTCTTAACGGTTGATATGATTTTGAAAAAGGCACTCAAAGGCGAATTGGATTTGATGACTCCAGCGATGAAGGTCGCCGGCGAACTCATGTCGATTCCTGATTTCGGTGACACACCTTCTTCTCCATTCGAACAATACCATCTGAATATCATCAACTTCAAAAAAGCTGTATTGATGGTTGCTGGCGCTGCCGTTCAAAAATTGGCTGCAACAATGAATAAAGAACAAGAGGTGCTGATGACTGTTGCTGACATGATCATTCAAACTTATGTCGCAGAATCACTGCTACTCCGAATTGAAAAATTAGCTTCGATGAATGGAGAAAGTTCTATTGAATTACACAAAGACATACTTCGCGTATTCATGTATGATTCTGCTGAAAAAATTTCTTCTGCAGGCAAAGAAGCATTGTTATCATTTGCCACTGGTGATGAACTTCGCATGATGATGATGGGACTGCGGAGATTTACGAAATCAGAACCGTTTAATATTAAAGACGCCAGAAGAAATATAGCTCAGAAATTAATTGCTGATAATAGATACAGTTTTTAATACACTTATTTCTTATTAAATCATTAGCCCGTATCAGAATTCAGAAAGATTATGATGCGGGCTAAAATTTTTCCATTGCTCCAAGTCCGAAAAGAGCAAAGTCATATTTGATGGGATCAACTGCATCGAATTCTCTCAATGCAATATCCAATTCACTCACGGCCTTCCAGTCGTTTTGTTTGCGTGTCAACAAATTCAATTTACGCGAAACGTTTCCGGTATGGACGTCCAGCGGAATCGACAATTGCGCGGTGGGTATACTTTCCCAAATTCCAAAATCGACACCTTTTGAATTTTTTCTCACCATCCAACGCAAAAACATGTTCAGTCGTTTCGCCGCAGAACCACTTTCAGGATCACTGATGTGCTTTGTAGTGCGAAAGGAAATGTAGTTCTCTTCAAACACCTTTTTGAAATATGCTATCGCGGAACCAGCATTACCGCTATTTTCAAACCCATTCGTGAATACTCGCTGAAGACCTTCATGTTTCACATAAATATTCTGAAGTGATTTCACAAATTGTATAAAATCATCTCCATTAAATGTGCGATGTACGAAAGAGGATAACCTCTTTAAATCGGATGGGTGATGTTCAGTAACAAATTCATATGGAGAACCATCCATCAAACTCATCATTCGGTTTGCATTTGTGATAATTGATTTACGATTGCCCCATGAAATGGTCGCAACTAAAAAAGCGGAAACTTCAATATCCCCAGCGCTCGAAAATGTGTGAGGTACACTTATCGGATCGTTTTCAATAAAGCTAGTGCATTGATACAATTCTGCCTTCTCATCTAGAAATTCTTTGAGTTGTGAGCGTGTCATTCGAAACGAAAAAGAAGTTTCTGTGAAGTCAATTAATGCCTTCTAATCTTCACTTCCCATCAGCGCATACTGCAGGATGTTTGCCCCCATTTTAAGCGCCTTGGTGCGAGCCTCATCTGAATCTTTATGCACGGCATAGTCTTCCCAGCCATCGCCAAGATCACACTCGAAATCATAAAACACAACCATTTTCCCCTCATAAATGAGGGCGAAGCCCTGCGGTGCATTCTTATCGTGCTCATGAATTTTCGGAAGTCCAGTTTGAAAATTATAAGTTTGATGATAGATAGGATGAGTAAATGGCACTTCAATAAGATCTAGTTCAGGAAACACTTTTTTGAGTTCTTTCCGAATGAATTTATCCATTCCATAATTATCAGATATGTGAAGAAAACCGCCACCGATGAGATAACTTCTCAAATTATTTGCATCGTCCGAACTAAAAACCACATTTCCATGACCTGTCATATGAACAAATGGATAATTGATGATTTCAGGGCTACCTGCGTCGATATACGGCACTTCCTGATCAATATTCATAGCAAGATTTTTATTGACGAATTCAACAAGATTAGGAACAGATGTAGGATTTGCGTAGTAATCTCCACCGCCCTTGTACTTCAAAACAGCAATCTTATAACCTGGCGGAGCGCTATGAAATGACACTAAAAGGGGTGTCATAAAAATGATAAGAAATAATCGGAACATTGATAATTATTAGAAATTCAAAAGTATGACGACACAGCCTGAGATTTGCAATCATTTCGAATAGTTGTGTATACAAGACTTGATTTACTTTGGACGAAATTTCCAAATGAAAAAAATAATTCAAGCTGCCAACGCTCCAGCACCTATTGGCCCATATAGCCAAGCTGTTTTGGCTAACAACACGGTCTACATTAGTGGTCAAATCGCCATTGACCCAGCAACACAAACCTATTCACCCAATGACATTGAATCTGAAACAACATTGGTAATGGAAAATCTTAAGGCCATTCTTACCGAGGCAGGATTAACATTTATGCATGTGGTAAAAACCTCCATATTTCTAGCAGATATGAGTGATTTCGCCAAAGTGAATTCCATTTACAGTCAGTACTTCGATTCAGATTTTCCTGCTAGAGAAACTGTCCAGGTATCTGTACTTCCTAAAAATTGCAAAGTGGAAATATCCATGATTGCTTGCCATTGAATTTGACAACAAATCATATCCACCAATATTTAAATTCATAAACAATGCTTCTAAAGAAAATTCTCTACTACCTAAATCCAATGAATCTATTCAAAAGAGAAAAAGTAGATTTAAATCTGAGGTTCATGCATGGAATCAATAAAATTTCAATACTCATGTTTTTAGTCTGCTTGATAGCACTTATGGTGCGCTGGATTGCAAGAAGCTGAACTTCTATTCCCACTGAATGGATCGCGTGATGTGCATTACATCCTCGCGAATGAATGAAAGAACCGGCTGAACAGAATCTGGGTTGGGTGAATTGAAAAAGTACAATGACCCGCGCAAAAAATGATCTGTGCTGTCTGTTAGAAAAAACTGAAGCTGTGACGCCGCGTCGCCTTCAATATCGTAAACAATTCCATAAACGTGTTTGGCAGTATCATTCACCATCGTTCTTTTTAATGCCGACGCTTTCATTTCATGTTTTGCCGCAAAACCGTATGAATCGCGAAGCAAATTTGAAATATTATCTCCAACAGGTATGTAAGTGCAGTGTAGCCGCGCATTGAGTTTCGGAAAATAAATATTGAACCAACAAGAATCTAAAGAATTGTGTTCTCGAAAAACCTCAACCTTTGCGTACTGTGGAATCTCAATACTGAGAGGACATTGTGGTTGATAGGACCTATAAATCTTTTCCGGTAACTCAATTCTGAAATAACCTCTTGGTTTAGGCATGTGCAAGTCTGATGATTGCCAAAAGAAAAATACAGCTAACAATATTGCCCCAGCTGTGAAGATCCACAATACTCTTTTTTTTGTCATTGTAATCAGAAAGTGTAATGTACCATTGAACAAATCTGGAAGCTTCATTCGCTCGCTTCCTGCTCTGTTACGGTGTTAGGTAGTGTGATCTTTACGCGTTTAATTTTTCTTTTATCAGCGGCCTCTATTGTGAATGTGAATCCTTCAAATTGTATTACATCACCTTTCTCAGGAATCCTTCCCGCTTGCTCAATCAGGAAACCTGCAAGTGAACTGTTGTCTCCTCTCGCCTCTTCGAACATCGTGGAATCCATATCAATGATTTTGTACATATCGACAAGAGAGAGCTTACCCTCAACCACGTAGTTATGGTCATCGAGCTTAGAATACTGCAACTCATCTTCATCAAACTCGTCTGAAATTTCACCTACTATTTCCTCCAGAATATCCTCTAATGTTACAAGCCCAGATGTGCCGCCATACTCATCAACAACAATCGCCAAGTGAATTTTTGCTTGCTGAAACTCTTGAAGCAAATCATCAATTTTTTTATTCTCTGGTATAAAAAATGGCTGTTTGATAAGTTCCTGCCAAGCGTATTCTGTTTCATCTATGAATGGCAATAGATCTTTGATGAATAAAAAACCAGCTATTTCATCCGCTGAATCTTTCATGACTGGTAAACGTGAGTACCCCTTTTCCAAGACAATATTCATGACCTCCTGAAATGAATCTTCAATGCGAAGGAATGCAATGTCCACGCGTGAAGTCATGATTTGCCCAGCTTCCTTGCCACCAAAAGTAACTATGCCTTCGAGAATTTTATGTTCTTCATCGGTGCGTTCATCGTCAGCTGTCAATTCAAGTGCGTGTCCAAGTTCATCAACAGAAATATTACTTCTTACTTTATTTTTAATTGCTCGCTCCAATATTGAAGAGGTGCCCATCAAAAACCAAGTAAGTGGACTTAGTACTTTTTGAATGGCTTTTAAAGGAAGACTCATTAAACGTGCGACCTGCAAATTATGTCCTGTAGCGTATACCTTCGGAATCAGTTCGCCGAAGAGCACTATAAAAAAAGTAATTACTACTACGTCAATGAGGGTTTTTACCCATGCCGGAAACTGATCTTCCGGAAACCAAAGCGAAGCAATTTGTGTAGATAGAAGAACAATGGCAATGTTGATAGCGTTATTCGCAATCAGTATTGTGGCAAGCAATCTTTTCGGCCCTTGTTCTCTATCCGGTTGTTCGAGAAGCTCTAGTATGCGCAGATCAGCAGGCACCTTTGAGTCGCGTAATTCTGCGCGCTGAGTGGGTGACAAAGAAAACATCGCCACCTCGCTGCTCGAAACCAGAGCACTGCATAACAATAGAAGCAGCACAAGCAATAAAGGGCCTGCGCTACTCCAAACATTCAGCAATATTATTTTGCTGTCAAGTAAAATTGAAAAATGCTCCAACCAATTCAAATTTCGTTCTTTTTAAAACGGCAGATCATCGTCTTCCGC
>Ga0209480_10000398_pt1 | contig 36757 bp, 32 predicted proteins | sample JI61114C2DNA_FD_187501 | JGI IMG/M metagenome (GOLD analysis project Ga0209480, IMG submission 187501) | Wastewater effluent complex algal communities from Wisconsin, to seasonally profile nutrient transformation and Carbon sequestration -... | ecosystem: Engineered > WWTP > Effluent > Algae... | reverse complement strand
ACCGCGAGCAGCACCGGCGCCTGCGACCTGCGGTTCTTGAGCTGGCCGACGTGCTGCACGTCGAGCACCGTGCTGCCGTACATCGCCACGACCTCGGCGACCCGCGAGCCGTTCTGGACCTCGAACTCGCTGGCGTCGATCTGGATCGGGGCGCGGTGCATCATCGGCGCTGCCGCAGCCATCGGCGCTGCCGCAGCCATTGGCGCTGCGGCAACCGGCGAGGTAACGGCCGGGGCGGCGACCGCCGCCGCCTGACGGACAAAGCCCACCTCAAGCCGGTACGGCCCAAAGGTCAGCACGTCGCCGTCGCCCAACATCGCGTTTTTGTCGATGCGGCCGCCGTTGAGCATCGTGCCGGTTGCGCTGCCCAGGTCGATGACCCGCACCTCGTCGCCCGAGACCTCGATGACCGCGTGCATCCGCGCCACAGCCTCATCATCGAGGCACACATGGCTGCTCTTCAGCTTGCCGATCTTGATGACGTCCTGGGAGAGCGTCTGGGTGTCGACGAGTTGGTCGCCGTAATAAACCTTGATTGCGAGGGTCTTCGTGGACATGGGTCGGGTCCTTGGGCCAGCAGGTTACGCCGGCAGAGACATCGGGCTGCAGCAGAGGTTCCGCGGTTGGAATAAATTTCTTTTGCCCCAAATGTGCGAGAGCGCGCCTGCCAGCGCACAGATGGGCGCACGCAACCCAAGGCGGACTTCGCCCAGGAACTGCGTGCTGCAAGAGAGACAATTCACGAGAGAGCGAGCTCGTTGGCGAGGCTCAGACGTCCTGGGCCATCTTGATGAGTTCGGGGATGAAGTGCGGACGGATGGTGATGAGGCTTGCGTGCTTGGCACCCGCGCGGGAAGCGATATTGGCGCCTTCCGGGGAGAGCAACTCGCCGTCGACGTTGTCGTCGTCGAAGTCGTAGACCGTCGTGCCACTACCCCCCTTGCCCTTGGCAGCCGAAGCGTCCGCATCGGTGTCGCTCGCGGGGGCGGCCCAAGCGTTCGTGGAGGCCAAAAGAGTCGTCAAAAAGGTGACCAGTACGAAACGCATCATGAACCTCGGTTTCTCTCGGGAGAAAGGACTTTTGTGCACCATACCTCGCGGGCCCCTCGCTTGTAAACCGTCTCGCATGGGGTCTACCGCGTGCTCGGATCGGATCGGCCTCGCAGGGAACGACTCGAACGACCCGGTGATGCAAGCCGATCTGACGACCCCCCCGGTCCCCGGCCGATCTCTGGCTAGAAATGGCGAGAGGGCCACCGACCCGGTGGTCGCGGCCCTCTCAGGGTCACAGGCCTCCCCTCGGGAGATCGCCCGTGATCACTTCGCCGGCGCTGCGGCTGGAGCCGCAGCCGGTGGCGCCGCGGGCGGCGCGCTGTCGCCCGCGCCCTCAGCCTCCATTGCCTGCTTCTCGAGGTCAAGCAGCCGCTTGCGCTCCTCGTCCTCCTGCTTCTTCGCCAGGATCGCCATCTCGGCGGCCTGCTTCTCGAGCTTGGCGGAGATGATGTTGAACTCGAGGGTCTGCTTGATGGTGGCGACTCGGTCGTCGCTCTCGAGCACGCGGATCTTGTACGCGCTGTTGCTCGCCGCCGTCTCCTTGAACTTCGCGTAGTGCTTCATCGCGATGTTGATCAGATCCTCGCCCTTCTTCATCTCGACGCCGTCTTGGGTCGACAAGTGATCCTGGTAGAGGACGCCCAAGTTGAACCATGGCCGCGGGTCGCTGGCATTCAGCTTGGTTGCCTTGGTGTAGGACTCCTCGGCCTCCTTGAACTTCTTGAGGCCGCGCTGGGCGACACCGAGTGCCAGCCACACCTCGATGTTCTTCTGCTGGGCCGCCGACTTCAGCGCCGTCTGGAAGGCTCCCTCTGCCGTCGCGTAGTCACGGAAGCGGATCGAGATGAAGCCGATGTTGAGGTTCGCCTCAATGTGGGTCGGCTCGACCCGGACGGCCTCCTTGAAGGTCTTGAGGGCGTCGACCTGGTTGTCCTTCTCCAGCAGTAGCAGCCCCTTGATGTTGTAGATGTCGGCGCTCTCCTTGCTCTCAGCCTTGAGCACCCGAACGCCCTGGGTGACGACCAGGTCGGCGAGCACCAGGTAGGACTTGTCCTTGAGGTGCCCGCGATCGTAGTAGAGGCGCGCGAGGTTCTCGTAGGCCGCCTGATTGCCGGAGTCGAGGGCCAGCACGCCCTGGATCGACTTCTCCGCCTCGTTGAAGACGTTGATGTCGGTGCCGGTGATGTACTGGTTGCGCATCAGCCCGGCGACGTTGTTGCGGGCGGCGCGGGCGCTGAGCTTGTTGGCCTCGACGCCGCGCTTGAACATGTCGAGAGCCTTGGCGTCCTGACCCTTCTTCCAGTAGATGACGCCGAGGTTGTTGTAGGCGAGGTCGAACTTCGGCGCCGCGGTGGTGAGGCCGGAGTAGATCGGCTCAGCCTTGTCGGGCTGGCCGCACTCCTCCCAGACGACGCCCGCGTTGAACTGGGCGATCGCCATCTGTACACCGTGCGCCTTGTAGACCCGCGCGAACTCCCCCGAGGCCTTCTCGCACTCGTCGCCGCTGATCTTTCCGTCGCTCTTGGCGGAGAGGTAGGTCTTGACGGCCTTCTCGAAGTCCGTCTTGGCCTCGACCGTGGCGGCCGCGGGGTTGGTCCCCCCGGCCGTGTCACCGCCGGCGCTCTTGGTGTCTCCACCTTCGCCGGGAGTGGTCGTATCGGTTGTACCTTTCGGCTTGCAAGCCGTCAGGGCGACAGCGAGGAGTCCGATGCTTGCGAGGTTGATCAGGTTACGCATGGTGTTTGCTCCGATCCTGGCGGGGGGCCTCACTCGGCGGCCTCTTCGTCAGTTTTTTCAGTCTTGGTCTCGGCCGGCTTCTCGGTCGGCTTGAGCGAAGAGGTCTTGCCCGCGTCAGACTTGCGCTTCTCGCCCTCGAGGTCCGTCTGCACCTCGACGCGATCGGGGCGACTGGCCGTGTACTGCGACTTGCCGAAAATCTCCGACGTCGACGGGTACTTGTCGGCGTCGCGCTGCTGGAGCTCCTCCTCGCACAAACGCGAGAAGTCGTTGAAGAACTGGAAGGTCGTCGACTTGTCCAAGCAGTAAGAGAACTTGGCGACGGCCGCCTCCTGGTGCGGCAAGGCGCGGTCGCTCAGCTCGTCGCAGAACGCGTAGGCCTCCTCCTCGGTCTTGAACTCCGCGGGGACCTCGGCGCGATACAGCTGGTCGGCATAGTTCTGCGAGACCATGGCCGAACGAGCGGCCGCGGCGAGCATCCAATACGGCGACTGCTTGGCCTCGACGATGGAGTCGTAGGTCTTCTGCAGCTCCTGGCCGATCTTGCCCTTGCGCTGGTAGAACTCGGTGAAGCGCTTGACCGAGTCGTCACGCTTCTTGACCTGCTCCTTGTACTCCTTCTCCCACTTCGGGATGCCAGAGTTGTTCTTGTAGTCCTCGACGAAGAAGCTGAGGTTGCCCGGCATCTCGATGACGACGTACTCCTCGTACTGCACGTCGGCCTTGTAGACTTGGGCCATGGCGACGGCGTTACGGAAGTCCTCGGCCCGCTGACGATCCTCCTCGGGGATCGAGACCTTGGCCTTGGAGGCCTTGATGACGCCGTCGAAGTACTTCTGCGCCTCATCAGCCCGCTTCTTGTTGCGCGGGAAGACAGTGATGATGCCCGAGGTCGCGGTGCCGCAGTTCTTCGGGATCTCCTGCTTGGGCTTGGCACTGCTGCCGCCCTTCTTCTCCTTCTCCTTGAGCTTCTTGTCCCGGCGCTTGAGCTCCGCGGCACGGTCGCGGGCCTTCTGGCCCGCCTGGGCCACCTTGCGCTGGATGCTCATGCAGGAGTCGAAGAGCAGGCCCTTCTCGCAGGACTGGCGCCACAAGATCTGGCCGATCTTCGCCTCGGCGACGATGCGCCGGTCGAGACCGCCGCTCGTCTTGTAGGTGTTCAAGTACTCCTGAGCGTGCTTGAGCTTCTCCTCGTCGGTCTTGAGGATGTCGTTCTTCGACCAGAAGATCTTCGCCGCGAGCTCAGGGTTCTCCTTCTTGTAGAGGCCCTCGTACTTGACCAGGTCGGCGTTGGCCTGGTCGGCCTGGCCGAGGCCGAGGCGGAACAGGTAGGCGTTGCGCAGGAAGTCAGGCGCCAGCTCCTTGTCCTTGGCGTACTTCTCGGCGTAGGCCTCCATGCGCTCGGCCGCCTTGTCGTACATCGCGATGGCCTGGTAGTTGCCAGCGAGGTTCGAGAGGGTCTTCTGGTAGTGCTCGCTCGTCTCGAACTTCTCGAGCAGGAACTTGCGCCAGCGGACCGACTGGCCGAGCAGGTAGGCGGCCTCGTAGCACTCGCCTGCGTTGTAGACGAGGGTCGAGGCCTTCGGGTGATCGTCGCCGTACTCGTTGTAGACGCTCAGGAACTGCTCCGCGCACATGCGGAAGCCGTTCGGGTCGCCAGCGGCGCCGGCGTCGCGGTAGGCCATGGCCTTCTTCCAGCCGATGCCGGCGAGCAACGTCGGGATCGCGCTCTTGAGCTCCTCCGCCTCTGGATGCGTGTAGACCTTCATCTTCTGCATCTTGAGGGCCCACTTCTCGAGATCGTCCGAGGCCTTGACCTGCTCCTCGGGTGAGGTGCCCTTCGCGGTCCACCGGATGGTCAGGAGGTCGAGGAGCATCTCGGAGCACCAGGCCGCATAGACGGTGCCATCGAACTTGACGACCATCTCCTCGAGCAGCGGCCGGGCCTCCGTGAACTTGTTGTGCTCCATCATCAGCTTGGCCCGGTGATAGACGATCTTGGGCAGCTCGGGGTCCTTCGCGTCCTTCACGTACTTCTGGTACGTGTCGTAGGCCTCGAGCATCTTCTTCTCATTCTCGCCGTAGTCGCTCTCCGGGTAGGCCGTAGCGGTGTCGGTCACCGTCTTCTCGTTCTTGACGACCTTCTTCTTCTTCTCCTTGTCCTTGTAGATGCAGACGCCCTCGGAGTCGGTCTTGCAGCTCTTGGACTGGCCGCCGGTCTCGTCGTACTCGAGGGCGTTCTTCATCGCCAGCATCTGCGCGTACGCGGCATCGGTGGTGAACTTACCCTCAGGGTTGAGCTCAAGGACCTTGATGAACTCGTCGTGGGCCTTGCGGAACTTGTTGAGACCATCCGGCTTGGTCTTCTTGTCGGCGATGAGGTGCGCGGCGCGGGCCCACAGCAGCTCGGAGTAGTACATCTGGATCTCGTAGGCGTCCTTGTCCTTCGGGAAGGTGTTCAGGAAGCCCTCGTAGGCCTGCTCCGCGAGCGCGTAGGTGGCCTCGTTCTTGGTCTTCTCGGCCTCGTCGTGCCAGACGGTCGCCATCTGCTTCATCGTGTCGAGCGTCTCGTCTCGGCACTTGCGCTTGACCGCCTGCTTGAAGTCGCCGTCCTTGAACTTGGTCCAGTACTCGCCGAGCTGGGCGGTCTCGGTCCACTGCACCGACTTGTTATCGGTGGCGAGGGCGTTGATGACGATTCGACCCTGCCACTCGCAAGCCTGCGGGTCCGCCGGGTAGAGTTCCTGGAGCTTCTCGTAGACGAAGGTCGACTCGGTGTACATGCCCTGGCCGAAATAACGGACCGCGAGCAGTTCCATCATCTTGCGCGACATGTTCTCGTCTTCCTTGGGACCGTCGCCGATCTTCTGGAAGAAATCCCACGCCTTGGTCGGCTTGCCGGCCTGCGCGAAGGCCTGGACGAGGTCTCGGCGGGCGTCGCGGCGCAACTGCTTGGCGTTGCCCTCCGAGCCGGCGCGGCCCTCGAGCGTCGCGCTGATGGTCTTGACGAAAAAGTCGAGGCTGAGGTCGTAGCGCGGGTCGGCCGAACCGACGGGGTTCAGGTGGCACCAGGCCATCTTGTACAGCGCGTAGGCGTAGACGGGGCTGTCCTTGAAGGTGATGACCTTCTCGTACAACTGCAGGGCGTCGCCGATCTTGCTCTGGCCGAAGTAATAGTCCGCGAAGCTGAGGTAGGCGTTCGGGATGTACTGGCTGTTCGGGAAGTCCTGAATGAGGCGGATGTACGCCTCCTTCATCTCGGCCTCGCGCTTCAGCTGCCCGAGCTCGAAGGCGTAGAAGTACAAGGCCTCGTCGAGGCGCTTGTACTTGGCGAGTTGCGGTGCGCTGACCAGCACCTTGTACAGCTTGACTGCCTGCTCGGAAGCCTCCTTGGCCTGCCCCTCGAACTTGGCTTGTTTGGCCTTGAGCTGGTCGGCCTTGGCCTTGTTGCCCTTCTCCTCGGCGAGATACACCTCTTCGTAGAGGGCGCCGACCTGATTCTCGAAGTACGCCTTCTTCTCGAGGAAGTGGTCGCACAGGCGGAACAGCAGGTCCGGGTAGTCGGAGTGGCTGGTGTCCGTTGCCTTGAGGAGGCGCTTGAGCTGCTCGATCTGAGTGTCGGCGATCTCCTGCTTGACGGCCTCACGCTTCTTGGCGAAGGAGGCGCCCTGCATCATGTCGACCTTGCGCTTGCTCTCCTTCTCCTGCTGCGCCTTCTGCTCCGTGAACTTGGTGTTGAGCGTGTCCTTGGTCTGCACCTTGCCGGACTTGCGCGTGTAGCGGACGTTGCTCTTGTCCTCGCCGCCTGCAGCGGGCGCGGGCGCCTGGGCCAACGTCTCGCCTGCGGCCGTGACGACCATCGCCGCGAGACAGATGCCGCTCATGATGCTCAGCTTGCGAAACTTCCGGGATGGGTTGTGCGACTTCATGGACCTCTCACCTCTGTTTGGTCTGACTTCTGGGCCAGTCCGCTTGAACGGTCTAGTTTTGTGGGAGGAGTCGCGCGCTGACTCCTCCCACGCCACGTCGGTCTATTCCTCTTTGCAGAGGCTGGTGACCTTGTAGTTGTAGTAGCCGAGCTCGTCTTTCCAGTACTCGCCGTTGTAGTTGTAGATCTCGTGCTCGGAGTCGATCTTCGGCTTCTGCGGGCGGCCTTCCTTCGCCCCCGTGTCGCCCGCGGCCTTGATGCGGTTCAAGATCTCGTACTCGATCTTGATCGCCTCGCGCTCAAGGTCGTTGATCTCCTGGATCTGCGTCATCAGGCGCTGGCGAGCCAGCGCTCCGGTCGTCTCCTTGGCGAGAGACTGCAAACCGTCGAGGTTCTCCGTGATGGTGTCGGAGAGCGGGCTGCTCTTGAAGTCCGGCTTCATCTCGTCGAGCTGGGCCTGCTCGCGCTGGAGCTCATTGACGTAGGCGTAGTTCTTCTCGAGGGTCTTGTCCTGCAACGACTTCTGCGCGACCTCCTCGACGAAGGGGTCGAGCGTCGACTCGCTGTTGCGGATCTTGACGCTGAGGTCGAAGAGCGCGAAGTCCTCCGGGGCCTTGCTGAGCAGGTCCTTGAGGTCGTCGCGGGTCTTCGGGTAGCGGCGGTTGAACTCCTCGATGGCGAGCTTGGCCGGCTGGTAGCGACAGTTGAAGTAGTAGGTCACCGCCTTGAGGATGACCGACTCCGGGTACAGGTAGTCGTAGAAGAACGGCGCGTTCAGGGTGTGGATGTACCCGAGCGTGCGCTGGTAGTGGAGGTTGGCCTTGTCGGGCTCAACCTCGACCAGGCGGAACTCCGACCAAGATGCGGCGAGGATCGAGTCGAGCCAGTAGGGCGACTCGAGCGGGATCTTGTCGAAGTACTTGTTCGCCGTCTCGAACTTGCCGACCTGGTAGAAGATGTAGCCGAGCGCCAGATTGGCGCGCTCCTCGTAGCGCTGCATCTCCTCGTCGAAGCTGAGCTCCTCGGTCGTACCGGCGGCCAGGACCTTGCCGCCCTTGGTCGCGACCTTCAGGGCCTTCTTCTTCTTCTTGGCCTCCTTCTTGGTCTTCTTGCGGTTCTTGAGCGCCTGCTCGCGCAGCGTGATGTTCTTGCGGAGGACGGCCTTGAAGGCCTCGACCGCCTGCGGGCCGTGGAACTCGCGCGTCTCGGCGACACCGAGGAAGAACTGGGCCGGGATGTAGTAATCGCTGTCGTCCGGCACCTGGCCGAACAGCGCGATCGCCTGGCCGAGGTCGCCCTTCTGGTAGTTGAAGCGGCCGAGCAGGTAGTAGAGCTCGTCGCGGACCTCGTCGAAGGCCGAGTCCTCAAGGTCGGCGGGCTTGTAGGTGCCGACCTTCTCAAGCACGCCGGCGCCTTCGGGCAGCTCGCGGCTCAGCGACGCGAGCCAGGGCAGCGTCAGCTTGTGGTACGGGTGATTCGGGCCCGCAGCGACGATCTCGTTGAAGACGCTGAGCGAGACCGCGTAGAACTCGAGCTTGTAGAGTGACTTGCCGAGCCAGAACTTGGCACGGTAGGTGTCCCCCGGAGTCTTCCCCGAGGCGACGGCCTCGAAGATGACCGCGGCGCCCTGGTAGTCTTCCTTCTTGTACTTCTCCTCGGCGTCGACGAGGACGCCGCTGGCAGGGCCGCTGGTCGCGCCCGCGCTGATCGGCCCGCCCGAGGGTGGCGGCACGGCGGGTCCACCGGACGGCGGCGGAACTGCGGGTCCGCCGGACGGCGGTGGAACCGCGGGTCCGCCGGACGGCGGCGGAACTTTGCCTGCTGGCGGAGGCGGACCGGCCTCTGCCGGAGCCGAGTGGAGAGTCCACGTGGCGCAAAGACTGAGAAGAGTGAGTGACGTGAGGTGTCGGAGCGATTTCATGCGGTCGTTGCGTCCTCAGCGAGCGGGGTATTGCCGGACGAAAGCCCGGCTCGTGCCTCGAATCTCGAGCCGCGGAGCGACTCTGGCGCGGGCGCCGGAGTAACTTCTCGCGTTCATAGAGGCTTGGACATTACCAGCGGCCCGCTTGGAGTCGCAAGCCCCTCTTGGCGGCGTTGTGCGAGCAAGAAGGCGATCGACGAATTTCGCGCGGCCGTCACGGATGGGTTCAACGAGCGAGTCCGGGGCGGCGAGGGTGGGACTGAAGGCTAGAAGCGAGCCGCGACCAGACAGCTCCGGCGAGGTGAAACGGCGCCGAGATGCGGGTGGTCTGCGGAGATCTCGGTACCACGGCGAAATTTCCGGTACGGAGACGCATCAGCACCGTGACTTATATTACGGATTGAAGTGGCCATGGTTACGGGACCACAATGGCAGGGACGACCTGGGGGCGACTCACCGCGATCGACGACGGGGACGCAGCGGGACGATCTCTTCGCTTGCGCGGCGGGTCGCCAGTGGCATGTCGCGGCGGATCGCCGAAATTCGGGCGTTGCCGGGGTGTGCGCGAGTTCTGACGCGGCTCGCAGCGCTTGACCCTATGGCCTGGGCGTGTACGATGGGGGCCCTTTCCGGCCGCCAAGACCGAGATCCCACATGCAAGCCACCCGCACGCCTGCTCTCCTCCGCACCGCCGCCACGTTGCTGGGCGCCATGCTCCTCGTTCCGCTGCTGACCGCCTGTCCGAAGGGTGATGTCGGCGCTCCCTGCAACCACGGCGACGTCGACCCGCCGGACAGCAAGGTGGTCACGTTCCCGGCGCTGAGCTGCAACGATCTGCTCTGCGTGTACGCCGACGACGAGAAGGCGCCGGCGGACGGGTGTGCGAGCGCTGCGGACTGCAACAAGGCGGACACGACTGGCAAGCAGCGCTTCGCTTGCGACAGCGGCACCTGCAAGCTGTCGTCGGTCTACGTGCTCGAGCGTTCGATGTGTTCGCGGACCTGCGAGACCAACGACGACTGCAAGGACGGTGGGATCGGCAAGAAGGTGCTCGCCAAGGAGAGCAACTGCGTCAATGGCTTCGAGTGCGTGCAGATCCAGAAGCTCGGCGAGTTTTGCTGCCAGAACCTCTGCGTGTGCAGCGACGACCTCTCGGCCGGCACCGTCGACACCCTCAAGATGGAGTGCGCCAAGCTGCCGATCGACCCTCAGACCGGCAGACCCGACTGCAGCGACCCGAACGACGTGCCGCCGCCAGCGACGACAATGACCACCGCCGGATAGCGCCAGGGTGGCTGGCTAGCCGTCGACCTCGAAGGCCCCGGGGATCCATGTGATCTCCGGGGTTTCGTCGTCGCCGAACAAGATCGCCAAGACATCGAAGCGGACCGCGACGCGTTCCCATAGATCCTCGCGCAGCAGCCAAGCGGTGGCGGCTCGGACCACGCGCCGCTGCTTGCCGCGGTCGACGGTCTCGGCCGGGGTGCCGGCACGGTCGTCCTTCCGGCTGCGGATCTCGACGAAGACGATCGTGTCCGCTGCGCTGGCGTCGCCCGAGATGCGTCCCACGAGATCGAGCTCGGCGTGCGCTAGCGTGACGTTACGGGCGCAAATGACGAGGCCGCGGGCCTCCAAGAAGCTCGCGGCCAGGTCTTCACTCGCACGTCCCCGAGCCCGCGTCGACGCGGGCGGGCTGATGCTCATGCCTCGGTGGAGTTGTTCGGCTCGCTGTCGCCGGAACTGGAACCGGTGGCGATATCGGTGGCATAGCCGCCGAGCCGCGCGCGAATACGGGCCGCGTTGCCGCTGAGGTTGCGGAGGTAGTAGAGCTTGGCCTTACGGACCTTGCCGCGCTGGACGAGCTCGATCTTCACGACGCGGGGGGAGTTGACGGCCCAGACGCGCTCGACGCCGATGCCGTGGGAGACCTTCCGGACGGTGAAGGCGCCGCGACCACCATTGCGCTTGCGATGGATGCACACGCCCTGGAACATCTGGATGCGGTCCTTGCCGCCCTCGGAGATCTTCGCGTGAACGCGGATCGTGTCACCGGGGCGAAACTCCGGGAGATCGCTCCGCTTGTAGGTGTTCTCAATCTTCTCGATGAACGGGCTGCTGTTGCTCATGGCAGGGCTCTACAGATGTCGGGGCGCCGGCGGGCGCCGCAGGAGCTAGCGAGCGGCGGGCGAGCGGAGCTCGCGGAGCGCCGCAGCGGCAATGGAGATTGCCGACCCACATACCGGCTGGGGGGGCGAAGAGTCAATCATCGAGGGCTTTCGCGCAAGATCTAATGCAGCCGATGCGACCTGAGCCTGGTCCAGCGCGAACACCGCAATGGCGCCTTCGGGCCAGCCCGACGGGGCCTGTGTGGCTGCATCAAGGAGAACATCGTCAGATGTGAGATCTCCCAGGGGGGCCGGGGCGGTGACTGGCACCAGAACCAGTGGCGAGGAGAGATCTCCCAGAAGGGCGAGCAGATCGAGCAGTGCCGCAGCGGAGTAAGCGACAGGCAACGCCGCTTCCGACACCGGGCCCATGGCCACCGCGACGAGCTGCGGGGTTTTGCCATGACGACGGCGTAGCGCACGGCGGAGATCTTTGAGATCGCGGCAGTACAGGGCGTGCGGGCTCATGGCGGGCGGCGCGGGACCGAGGACGACCGGGCTGGGCGCCTCGGGGAGCCCAACAAGGGCCTGGATCGCTTCGCCGGCGACGACGACGTGGATCACCGTGGCGGCGGGCAGACTGCGCCGCGGACGGAGGTCGGGGCGCAACGCCCAGGTCCGGCGCCAGGCCTCCACGGCGCGCCAGCGGGCCACCTCGGCGTGGGCCCCGGCGAGCAGCGTGGGGGGCACGGCGAGACCGCGAAACTCCGGGGGGCGAGTGTACTGCGGAAACTCGAGCCAGTCGCCTGTCTCCGGGGACAGGTCATCTTCGGAGCCGGAGAAGCTGTCGTGGACGGCAGACTCGGGGTTGCCGAGCACGCCCTCGCACAGGCGGGCGACGGCCTCGATGATCGCCAGCGCGGCCACCTCGCCGCCGTTGAGGACAAAATCGCCGAGCGAGAGGCACTCGTCGGCATAGACCTCGCGGACGCGGTCGTCGATGCCCTCGTAGCGGCCGCATAACAGAGCGATGCGGGGCATAAGGGCCAGACGCCGGGCGGCGCGCTGGTCGAAGCGCGGCCCCGAAGGTGTCAGCAGCACGCGGTGCATGGGGCCACGGGCGGCGGCGACAGACTCGAGGGCCGTAACGACGGGCTCGATCTTCATGACCATGCCGGGGCCACCGCCGTAGGGCGCGTCATCGACGGTGCGGTGCCGGTCGCTGGTGAAGTCGCGGTAGTCGGTGCAGTGAACCGCGACGAGGCCTTGCTGCGCGGCTTTGCCGATCAGGCCGCCGCGCAGGAAGCCGGCGATCGCGTCAGGAAAGAGCGTGAAGACCTCGAAGGTCGGTCCGCTCACGCGCCGGGCTCCTCGGGCGTCTCATCGACGGACTCATCATCGCCAGCGAGCGAATCCGGGAGCATGCCGAGGGGGAGGTCGACGAGCACGCGGCCTTCGACCTCGACGATGAACTGCGGGAGGGCCGGGAGCAGCCAGGTGTCAGGGCGCCGGCCTTCGACCTGAAACTCGACCTCGAGCAGGTCCTGGGCGCCGTTGCTGGTCAGGCCGACGACGGTGCCGAGCGGCTGGACGCGGCCATCAGGGCGAACGCGTTCGACGGGCAGGCCGATGATGTCGGCGAGGTAGAACTCGTCCCTGGCGAGGGCCGGCAGGTCGGCGCGTGCGAGCCAGAGTTCACGGCCACGCAGGGCCTCGGCCTGGTCGCGGTCGGTGACACCGACGAGTTGAACGCGGCACACTGGTTTACCGGGTATTGGCTCGACGGCGGCGATCTTAAGGGACTGCGGAGCTTGCAGCGGGGCGCGGAGGGTGACGGCCAGGCCACGACGGAGCGCGCTCGAGTTGGGATCATAGAGGTGAACACGAACCCATCCACGCACGCCGTGCGCTCCTACGACAGCTGCGACAGCGAGGGCGTCGGGGTCGCTGTGGAGGGCGCTGCTGACGGCGCTGGGCTTGGGCGCGGGCACGGCCTTACTCGAGGATCTCGAGGTCGGCGCGCTTGCGGAGCTTGGCCGACGCCGCGCTGAGGAGGGCACGCATCGCCTTGACGGTCCGTCCCTGCTTGCCGATGACCTTGCCGAGGTCGTCCTTGGCGACCTTCAGCTCGAGCACGACGGTCTGTTCGCCGGCGACCTCGGAGACGCTGACCTCATCCGGGTGATCGACGAGGGCGCGCGCGAGGTACTCGATGAGGTCCTTGAGGGAGAGATTGGCGGACGATGACGACATGGATGCCTCCAGGGGTGCGAGCGAGCGCGGGTCACGAGCGGGAGAAGCGGGTCGCGGCATACCGACCCGAAGAGCATTTCACACCCGACGCTGCACGGCAAAACAGGGCCCCTCAGCGGAGGGGTCCCTTGGCGCACAGTGCGGCCACAAGACGGCGGCCGTGACGCGCCGAACATGTCGGCGCGTCAGCGTGTCAGCGCGTCATGGGACCGATTGCGCTCGGCTCAGGCCTTCGCGGCGACCGCGGTGGCCTTGCGAGCCTTGCGGAGGAGGCGGGCGACCGTGGTGGTCGGGTGGGCGCCGACGCCTTGCCAGTAGCTGATGCGTGCCTCGTTGAGAACGACGGTCTCACCGTGGGGGTCGTAGGTACCGACGCGCTCGAGGAACCGGCCATCGCGCGGCGAGCGAGCGTCAGCGGCGACGATGCGATAATAGGGGCGCTTCTTGGAGCCCATCCGGGCGAGCCTGATCTTGACGGCCATGAGTGCTTGCTATCCTGCGTGTCTCGAAAGAACGGACGGTGCGAAAGGGTGCGAAGGCTAACTGCCGAGGTCCCGGCGGTCAAGTCGGGAGCCGGCGTGGTCGGCGGTCAACCTGCGGTGGCCGCGCTGCGCGGCAGCCCAGTTTGCGCCGCAGCGCCTGTGCATGAGCGCCCCTTATAGGGCCTTGAGTGGCTGGGCGAGCGGCGGCGCTGGCGGCTCGCCTGTGCGCTTCGTCGCACCGAGCTACCCGGCGCTGCAGCCTCGGCCGACTAAGATCTCCTCCCGCGCTGGCAGCCATGACTCATCACCTTCGCCCTCGCTCCCGCCCCGGCCGCAGCCTCAGCCCTGGTCTCAGCCGCAATCTCAGGGGGAGATCGTCCTTGGTCGCGCTGCTTGGGATCTGCGCTTCGGCCACCCTTGCCTGCGCGACCTGCGGCGGCACCGCTCCGGACACTCGCCCCGCAGCGTCAGAGCCGGCCGAGGTCACAGCCGAAGCACCGCGGCTCATCGTCGACATCTTCGCCTTCGCGCGCGTGCTCGGCACGATCGCCCCCTGCGGCTGCACCACCGAGCCCCTCGGCGGTCTTCAGTACGCCTTCGGCCACATCGAGGCCCAGTCGCAGGCGCAGACGCGGCTCGTGCTCGAGCCGGGCTCGTTCCTGTTCCCCGACCCCACTGGCCCCGAGGCCGCGCGCGACGAGGCCAGCTGGGCGCAGGCGGAGCAGCGGGCGAGCGCGCTGCAGACCCGGTTTGCGGGGCTTGGTGGCCAGTTGGTCTCGGGGCTCGGGCCGACGGACCTCAGCTCGCCGCGCGGCGACCTGGCTCTTGAGACATGGCCGTTGCCGCGGGTGTTGGCAAACAGCCGCTCGTTCGATGCGCGCGGGGTGCAGGGCCATCGGCTCGTTCGACTCGGCGATGCGACGCTGGGGATCGACGCCGGGGTGACCGCGGCGATCGATCCAGAGCTGGCGCCGACGCTGAAGGCCGAGGCGCTGACGGCAGCGGTCGGACGTGAGGTCACGGCGATGCGGCGGGCCGGCGCCGAGCTGACGATCGTGCTGCTGCAGGGCTCGCGTGCTCGCGCCGAACAGCTCGCACATGAGGTCGAGGGCATCGACCTGATCGTTGTCGGCGTGCCGGCGGGACTTGAGCGGACGCGGCTGGGTGGGTCACCGGCTCGAGTCGGCCGGACCTGGGTGGTCGAGCCCGGCGAACAGGCCCAGACGATGACGCACCTGCGGCTGCAGATCGAGCCCGCGGCCGCGACGAAGCTGCCGGCCGGCGACGAGTGGACGGTGATCCCGACGAAGGAGGCCCAGACCCGCGAGCTCGCGCGGCTGGATGCGCGCATCGCCAAGTTTCGCGCCGACGCGGGTGCCGACCAGACCTTCATCACCCGGCTCGAGCAAGAGCGCGTGGCGCTCGCCGCGAAGCTCGAGCAGCCTCCCCCGGTGTCGGGCGCTGTCGCCGTCACGCTCGCGCAGACGAAGATCACCTGTCACCTCGAGGCCGATCGGGACGCTGCTGCGGCCCTCCGTAGTTACGATGATTGGGTCGCCAGCCAGAACCAGCGCCGCTTCGCTGGCGTCAAGGCGCAGCCGCCGGCCAAGGGTCAGCCGGGCTACGTCGGCGGCGAGCAGTGCGCGGCGTGCCACAGCGAAGAGGCCGAGCACTGGGAGAAGACTCGCCACGCCGGCGCGTACAAGACGCTGGTGACTGCCAACAAGCAGTTCGACCTCAGCTGCGTCGGCTGTCACGTCACCGGCTTTCGCGAGCCCGGCGGCTCCGAGGTGGTCGAGAACCTGGGGCTGCAGTCGATCCAGTGCGAGCAGTGCCACGGCCCCGGCAGCGCGCACGTCGACAATCCGGAGCAGCGCGGCAAGCCCTTCGGCATCCGCCGCGACCCCGGCGTGAAGGTGTGTCTGGGGTGCCACACGCCGGAGCACTCGGACACCTTCGATTATGCGGCGTACATGCGCGACGTATTGGGCCCGGTGCATGGGCCTGAGCGGAGGGCGGAGCTCGGAGCGGGCCCGACGGGTCGGGAGTTGCGCGCGGCGGGCTTGGCGAAGGCGGGCGGCGCCTGCAAGAAGATGTGAGTCGTGCGCAAGGTCATGGGGATAGCGACGTTGACCCTCCCGGGCGGACATGCTTCCCTGCCCCCCCATGACCGCCCCGACCCAGGCCACGCGCTCGCCGAAGAAGGTCTACTTCGTTTCTCTCGGCTGTCCGAAGAACCAGGTCGACACGGAGATCATGCTCGGTGTGGTCCGCGATCAGGGGCACGAGCTGGTCGGCTCGGCCGAGGAGGCCGACACCCTGGTGGTCAATACCTGCGGTTTCATTGAGGAGGCCAAGCAAGAGTCGATCGAGACCATCCTCGAGCTGGCGCAGGCCAAGGCTCAGGGCCCGCGCAAGCGTCTGGTCGTCGCGGGCTGCCTGAGCCAGCGCTACCCGGAGGAGTTGGCGCGGGAGATGCCGGAGGTCGACAACTTCCTCGGCTCCGCGGACATGCTCGGCCTTGCGCAGGTGTTGTCGGGCGGGGCGGAGCGCATGGGCGTATCGCCGCTGAGCCGGCGCGCATACCTCTACGACCACACGACCCCGAGACAGGTCAGCGGCCGCATCCACAGCGCGTACCTGAAGATCGCCGAGGGCTGCGATCGGCCCTGCGCGTTCTGCATCATCCCCAAGCTGCGCGGGCCCCAGCGCAGCCGCACGATCGCCAGCATCGTCGCCGAGGCCGAGACTCTGGTGGCCGCCGGTGCACGCGAGCTGTGCCTGGTCGCCCAGGACCTGACCACGTATGGCACCGACCTCGACGAGCGGCCGAGCTTCGAGAAGCTGCTCGACGGTCTGTGCCAGGTCCGCGACTTGCGGTGGATCCGGCTGCACTACGCGTTCCCGACCACCGTCAGCGACGGGTTGATCGCGCAGATCGCCAGCGAGCCGAAGATCGCCACGTACATCGATGTCCCGCTGCAGCACGTCGACACCGACGTCCTCAAGCGCATGCGTCGGGGTTACACGGAGAAGGTCGTCCGCAACCTGGTCGATCGCCTCCGGGCCCAGAGCAGCTACATCTACCTGCGCACCACCATGCTGGTCGGCCACCCAGGCGAGACAGAAGACGCGTTCCAGCGCCTCTACGACTTCATCGAGGAGGGCCAGATCGACCACCTCGGGGTGTTCCCGTGGTCGCGCGAGGATGGCACGCCCTCGGCGCTCCTGCCCGCTCGTGTCGACCCCGAGCTGGCCGAGGAGCGCCGCCTCGCGCTGATGGAGCTCCAGGAGGAGATCCGTCAGGCCAAGCACGAGGCGCTCATCGGCGAGGTGCTCGAGGTGCTCGTCGAGGGCGTCAGCGACGAGAGCGAGTTCCTGCTCGAAGGGCGCCACGAAGGCCAGGCTCCGGGCATCGACGGCAAGGTCATCCTCACCGATGGCGCCGCCGAGCCCGGAAGCTTCGTGCGCGCCCGTGTGACCCAGGTCGAGGCCGTCGACCTGGTAGCGACGCTCGAGCTCTGATCCGACCTCGATCCTTCGCTAGCGCCGAGGCGCCGCGGGCGATGAAGCTCCGCGGCCGCGGGCCCATTGTTCACTTCAGAGCGACCACGTAGGCCAGCCAGGCCTCCTGGTTGTCGATCTCCGTGCGGGCGACGAACTCGCCGGTGCCAGTGAGAAACTCGTCGCCCTCGTCGCCGTCGACCCGCTCGAAGTAGAACTTGACCTCGCGGAAGCCCGCGGCGAGCAGCAGCTCACGCAGCTCCGGCAAGGTCCACAGCCGCCAGTCGTAGGTGAAAGCCCGCTCGAGCACGCTCTCGTCCTTGAACCGCCAGCTGATGTGACACAGCGTGTGGTGGTCGAGCACGTTGAACTTCTCCTGCTCCCAGATGTACGTGATGTTACCGCGGACCGGCCGCTCCTCGCTCATCACGCTCATGCTCTCCGTGCCGCCGTAGACCTCGAGTACGAACACGCCGTCGCGCACCAGGCCCTGGTGGGCCGCCGCGAAGTAGGTAGCGAGCGCCTCGCGGGTGTGAAACACGCAGTAGCTGAAGTTCATCGCCAGAGTCAGGTCGACCTTGGCAAAACGAGTCTCACGCACGTCGGCCTGGGCGAGCTTGACCCGGCGGGCGACCTCGGGGCCGGCAGGCTCGAGGTTATGCGTCCGGCCCCAGGCCAGGGTCGCGGCGTCGAGGTCGACGCCGAGGGCGGTGCGCTTCGGGTCGGACTTGCACCACACGGTCGACAGCAGCGCGGTGCCGCAGAAATCCTCGCGCATGCGCAGCGGCTTGCGGCCGCGCATCTTGGCGAACTCGCCTTCGAAGAACTCGATGTCGACGGCCGGCGACTGCACGGAGTTTTGGTAGAGCGTGTGCTTGTCGGCGCGCTGCGCGAGGGTCGGTCGGTCGGCCTTCTTCGCGGTGGGCTTCTTGGCGGCGGCCTTTTTGGCGGCCCCCTTTTTGGCGGCGCCTGGCTTGGCAGGCGTCTGGCCGACGGACCTGACGGAGGGGATACCGGGCTTCTTGGCTGGCTTCTTGGGCATGGGATTCACACGGGTCGAAGTGCGCGGCTCAGCGCTCGGCGGCGATGTAGGTCCACCAGATCTCCTGGTTCTCGACGTAGTCCGGCTCGTAGAACACGCCGGTGCCTTCGCCCTTGGCGTCGGTCTTCTCCCAGTAGAAGTGGACTTTGGAGAAGCCAGCCTCGAGCAGGATGTCACGCAGCTCGGGGGCCATCCACAGCCGCCAGTCGTAGGAGAAGGCGCGGTAGATCTTCGAGCCGTCGGGGAACAGGAAGTGGATGTAGCACTGAAAATCGTGCGAGAAGGCGTCGAATTTGGCCTGCTCCCAGCGATAGATGAAGTCGCCGTGGTCGTTGTCGGTGGTGCCCTCGAGGATCGCCTCGGTGCCGCCGAGCATGTCGAGGAGGAACACGCCGTCACGATTGAGGCCGGCGTGGACCGCCGTGAAGTAGCTCAGCAGCTCGGCCCGCGTCTTGAAGCAGTTGTAGGAGAAGTTCAGCGCGCAGGTGAGGTCGACCTTCGGCCGCCGAACCTCGCGCACGTCCTCGCAGACCAGGGTGACGCGGCTGGCGATCTCGCGGCCGGCGGGGACGATGTGGTGCTCGAGGCCCCAGTTCATCGTCTCCTGCGACAGGTCGACGCCCATCGCGGTCCGCTCGGGCGAGCTGCGGGCCCACGCCTCGCACAGCGCCGCCGTCCCACAAAAATCCTCGCGCATGCTCACCGGCTCATGGCCGCGGAGCTTGCGGTACGTGCGGGCGAAGAACTTCACGTCGCCCTCGGGATCCTGCACGGCGCGCTCATACAACGCGTGACGATCAGCCTGGGCGGCGAGGGTCGAACGGGCGGAGGCTCGGGACTTCGAAGAGGCGCTGCTGCGGGGCAAGGGGACCTGCGCCGAAAAATACGCGAGGTGTGCTCGCGCGGTCCACTGCTACTGCATCGACCCGGGCGGGAGGTCCGCTCAGGCGCGGAGCAGGTCGTTCAGGCCCTCGTACGCGGCCGTGATGTTGCGAGCGACCTCCGTCGCGGCCTTGTACTTCTCGGGGTCCCTGGCGAACTTGTCGGGGTGGTACTGCGTGAGCAGGCGGCGATAAGCCTTACGGACGGTCGGGAGGTCCGCGCCGGGCTCGAGCTCGAGGGTGCGATACCAGCGGAGGCGATCGGCCTCCGGGGTCGGTCGCCCGGAGCCGGGGACGCCGCCGCGGGCCTGGGCGGCCTCGAATGCCTTCTCCCAGGCCTCCTCGGCGGCGTCACGAAACTTGCGGGCCTTGCGTCCGGCCTTGGCACCGACGGTGGTGTCCTTGTCCTCATCGGCGAGGACGCGGCGCTCCTCCTCGCTGAGGCCATCGAGGGCGTCCGGCTTGAGGGCGGTGCGAAAGTCCGTGATGTTCGAACGGGCGATGTCCCAGATCCGCTTGCCGAGGCTCACGGGCAGACTATGGCCGCAAAATCGCGGCGCTGCAAAGGGCCACGACACTGGCTACGGGCTCAGAAGTCCTCGTACTCGTCGTCTTTGGGCGGCGGAGGCGGCTTGCTGGCAGGGGGCGTCGGCGGCTTGCGGCTGACCGGGAGAGCGTCGCGCTCGTCATCGTCATCGACCGGCACCAGCCCGCCCCTGCTGAGGTCCTGGTACGAGCCGCTCTCGGCGACCACGTCGCTGGTGCTGAGGCTGGTCACGGACTCCTCGGCCGGCTCCTCGTCGCCCTCGTCACCCTCCTCGTCGATCTGGCGCAGCTCCTCGGGGGTCAGCTCGCGCGTGCGAAACGCTTGCTCGCCAGCGAGCCCGCGGGCGCGGTACCAGTTGATCGCGTCGATGACACGCAGCTGCATTACCGCGCTCACGTTGCTGAAGGCGACCCCCATGCCGCGCGGCTCGTCCTGGTGGTGGATCACCCGGCCCTGGCCCTGGATGACGATCGGCTCGTCGAGCAGCACCGTGAAGCACAGGTCGACGGCGGCGCCGACCGGCAGACGCACCCGGGAATTGATGAACACCCCCGTCTCGCTGAGGCTGCTGACGAAGGTCACGCTGCCCGGCTCGAGCGCGGCGAACTCGGGGTTGATCGCGTGGCGGTTACCACGACGACGCTCATCCTTTGCTCGCCCCTGCGCTGCTGGCATGTCCGGGTCCTCTGCGACTCGCTACTTCAGTCGCCGCTGTTCCTGCCCTTGTTCTTCGACCTTATCTCGAACTTCTCGATGTGGAAATCCTTGCGGCTCTGGACCTCGATGCCCCGCTGGATGCGCTTGACCATGTTGTCGAGCGCGGAGGTCTCCGGACCGTTCATCAGCTCGGCGACGGGGGGCGCGGCCTGGACCTGGACGGTGTCGCCCGTCATGTGCGGAGCCTCGCGTCGGATCTCGCGCAGGATCTCATAGCAGACCGTGCTCGCGCTCTTGGTGTAGCCCTTGCCGTTGCAGGACTCGCAGGGCGCGGTAAGGAGCCGACCGAGGCTCTCGCGCGTGCGCTTGCGGCTCATCTCGACCAGGCCCATCTCCGAGATCTTCGTGATGTGGGCCTTGGCGCGGTCGCGGCGCAGGACGTCCTGCAGCTTGCGGTAGACCTTGCGCCGGTTGGACTCCTTGTCCATGTCGATGAAGTCGATGATCACCAGGCCGCCGAGGTTACGCAGCCGCAGCTGGTCGGCGATCTCCTCCGCCGCCTCGAGGTTCGTCTGGGTGATCGTCTCCTCGAGGGTCTTGCCCTTGGCGCCGACGAACTTGCCGGTGTTGACGTCCACGGCCGTCAGCGCCTCGCCCTGGTCGAACACCAGCGAGCCGCCGCTCTTGAGCGGGACCTTGCGCTCGAGCGCGCGGTTGAGCTCGACCTCGATGCCGTAGCCGTCGAAGATCGGCTCGCGCCCGCTGTACTGCTCGATCTTCTGCGCGCAGTCCGGCATGAAGGCCGACACGAAGCGCGCCAGCTTCTCGTGCGCGAGTCGGTCGTCGACGATCACCTTGCTGAGCTCGGGCGTCAGGTTGTCGCGCACGACCCGGAGCATCAGGTTGAGGTCGCGATAGAGGAGGCAGGGCGCCCGGTGCACGCGCTCGTTGACCTTGATGTTGGCCCACAGGCGCAGCAGATAATCCATGTCGGCCCGGATCTGGCCGTTGGTGGCCGTCTCCGCGACGGTGCGGACGACGAAGCCGGCGCCCGCCGGACGCATCTGGTCGACCAGGCGACGCAGGCGGCGACGCTCGCGCTCGCTGGAGATCCGCCGCGAGATCCCGATGTGACTCACCGTCGGCATGAAGACGACGTTGCGGCCCGGCAGCGAGATGTACGTGGTGATCCGCGCGCCCTTGCTCGAGATCGGATCCTTCACGACCTGGACCAGGATCTCTTGCCCCGGGCGCACGAGCTCCGTGATGTCGATGTGCTTGCCGGTGCGACGCGGCACGCCCTCGCCGTCGTCGTCGTCGACCGAGGCCTGCGCGGCGCCGGGCGCAGCGATGTCGCCCGCGTACAAGAACGCGGCCTTCTCCTCGCCGATGTCGACAAAGGCGGCTTGCATGCCCGGGAGGACCCGGAGCACCTTCCCCTTGTACACGTTGCCCACCGTCCCACGCTCGCGCTCGCGCTCGCAGTAGAACTCGGACAAGATCCCGCTCTCGATGAGCGCGACCCGGGTCTCCGGGCCATCAGCGTTGACTACAATGACGGAATCAGACACGGCGGCGGTGACTTCCTAACACAGCCGGGCATGCCAACGCCAAGGAGACCGGCACACAAGTGACCGCGACCGTGCATTGCCTCCCCCGCTGCGGGATAAACCGTGGCCCGGGCAGCGGCCCATGCGCGCCGGACCTTGCCGCCCTCGCTTTGGTCCTTCCCTGTTGACCCGTGTTTCTGTACTGTTCCTCGCCGTATGGCCTTTCAGTACCAACCGGGGATCTACAAGACGACGAAGTTCCTGCCCGGGCACGAGGCAACCGTCGCCCCCAACATGCTGATCCTCATCCGCACGGACGCCGAATTCGCGCCCGCATCCGTGCTGCTGCCAGTCAACAACATCCAGAACCAGTGGCGGTTCCAGATGCCGGGGGTCAAGATCCCGTCGGCATCGTTCGGCTGGGGCGAGTCCCTGGTCAAGCTGCCGCACGAGGGCTTCTACCGGCTCACCCGCGAGTTCACCTTCGGTGACTCCGGCCGCTGGCTCAAGAACGCCATCGTCCAGCTGGGCTACACCCGCGGTGGTGACCCCATCCTCTTCATCGCCCAGCGCCGCAGCCCGCTCGTCAGCAACGACCTGTTCTTCAGCGACAAGGGCGTCAAGGTCGAGTTCAACGAGCTGGAGAAGATGATCGAGGCGCTGACCTGGTATCAGGAGCCCGACAAGAAGGCCAACTGAGCCGCCGGCAGCGACGAGCTCAGGCTCGTCGCGCGTCGTGTCTCCGTCGCGCCTGGTCCTGAACAACTTCAATCTTTCGCGAGGGTCCCGGATGGGCCCTCGTTTTGTCGTGTCAAACGGTCGCCATCAATCGTCGGATTGCTCGGAGATCTCCTCGCCGACCTCGACCCGGATCATCTGGCCCTTCAAGCCGCGAGCCTGGACCTTCTGCATGAGCATGGCGCTCGCGCCGCCGACGTTGATCCAGCCCTCGTCGGACTCGTCGACCACGGAGCCCCACACCATCACCCGCAGCGGCACCGGCGGTGTCACGCGCACGCCGTTCTTCTGCCAGTAGAAGAAGGGGCTGTGCCAGCACGTGTCCACGGTCTCCCACACGTTGTCCGCCTTGAAAGTGTACGTGACGATGTGCATCTCCATGGCTGTGCCCCGGGTTTGTACGCCGCGAGTCCGCGTCCGGCAAGCCATGGGGACGCGCTGACGCTAATATGACGGGCATGGACGTCGCGGTGGTCGGTGCCGGAGTCGTCGGCTGCGCGCTCGCCTCGGCGCTGGCTCGCCACGGCCTCTCCGTCGTCGTGCTCGAGCGCGCCGCACAGGAGGGCACCGGCATCACGGCCCGCAACAGCGGGGTGATCCACGGCGGCCTGTACTACCCGCCGGGCTCGCTCAAGGCCATCACCTGTCTCCGAGGACAGGCTCTACTCTACGCCTGGGCGATGAGTCACGATGTGCCGCACGCGCGGACCGGCAAGCTGGTGGTCGCGCGTGACGCAGCCGAGGAGGCCGAGCTGGCTGTGCTGCACGCCAACGCCGTCGCCGCGGGGGCTCGTGGGCTGCGCTGGCTCGACCCCGCCGAGGTCGCCGCCCGCGAGCCCGCGCTGCCGCCGGTGCGCGCTGCCCTGTGGTCTGGGCACAGCGGGATCGTCGATGCGCACGCGCTGACCCGCTCGCTGCGCCTCGACGCCGAGCGCTGCGGGGCGATCTTCGCGCTGCAGGGTGAGCTGCTGGCGGTGACGCCGAGCCCGAGCGGCCTGCGCCTGGACACCGCGCGCGGTGAGCTCGAGGTCGGCACGCTGGTCAACGCTGCGGGTCTCGACGCGGACCGTGTCGCCGCGCTCGCCGGCCACCCTGGGCCCCCGCAGATCTTCCCCTGCCGCGGCGACTATTTCCGGCTGCACGCCCCTGGCCGTCACCGCAACCTCATCTATCCGGCGCGCCCCCGCGGCAGCGCCGGCCTCGGAGTGCACCTGACCCTCGACCTCGGGGGCGGCCTGCGCCTCGGCCCCGACGTCGAGTACGTCGCCGACCGCGACGACTTCCGTCCGGCGCCACACAAGCACGCCGCCTTCCTCGCGGCCGCGCAGGCGCTGCTCGGGCCGCTGACACCCGAGCAGCTCAGCTATGAGGGCTGCGGGATCCGCCCGAAGCTGCGCGGGCCCGACGAAGCGGCCGAGCGCGACTTCCTGATCTGCGAGGGCCCGGCCGGCTGCGTGCATCTGCTCGGCATCGAGTCGCCGGGCCTGACCGCCGCGCTGGCTCTGGCCGAGCGGGTGACCGTGCGCGTCGCCGAGCTGCTCACCTGACGGCTCGCGGGCTCATCAGGGCCGCTCGACGCGGATCAGGATCGCCGAGATGTTGTCGTTGCCGCCGTTGTCGTTGGCGGACTTGATCAGCTCGTGGCAGGCGTTGTCGAGGCTGTTGGTGGCCGTCGAGATCTCCATCATCTGCGGGTCGGTGAGCATGCCGGAGAGGCCATCGGAGCAGATCAAGAACAGGTCGCCGACCTTGAACTCGTCGTGGATGACGTCGACGTGGACCTGCTCGTTGAGGCCGAGCGCGCGCACGACGACGTTCTTGTGCGGGAGGTTGATCCCCTCGTCGCTCGCCATCTCCTTCATGCGCAAGAAGTCGTTGAGGAACGAGTGGTCCTCCGTCAGCGCCTGGATGCTGCCGCTGCGGATGCGGTAGACGCGGCTGTCGCCGACGTGGCCGATGTAGAACCGGCCCTGACTGAAGTACATGGCGTCGACCGTGCAGCCCATGCCCTTCTTCGCGCCGTCGGCGGCCGCGGTCTCGAAGATGTTGGAGTTGGCCAGCTGGATCGCCACCGCCATCCGCTGGCGCTCGACCTCGAGGTTGGGCAGCTTGAGCGGCCATGTCGACGGCCCGGTGCGCGCCGTCTCGCGGTAGTACTGGTCGATCGTCTCGACGGTGATCCGGCTCGCGACCTCGCCGCTCGCGTGACCTCCCATGCCGTCGGACACGACCGCGAGGGCCATCTCCTTCGGCACCAGCACGTTGTCCTCGTTCTGCGCCCGGACGCGGCCGATGTCCGTCTTGCCGGCGAAGCGGACGCGGTGCGGGCCGACCATGAAGCTGATGCTCATGCGGCCGCCAACGTAGCAGGCCCGTGCGCCCGAGTGCTAGCATCTCCGGCGGATGGGGACCGACACGCCAGGCGGAGGGCCGACCGAGCTCGTGGACCTCGGGCAGATCGGCCTGCCACGGCTCGTGTTCGCGCTCCTGCGCGAGCGCTTCAGCGGCCTGGTGACGCTGTCCCAGCCGCTCCCGGAGCCCGGCGAGCGCACGATCTGGTTTCAGGGTGGCATGCCGATCTTCACCGACTGGGTCAGCCCGGACGACCGACTCGGGCAGATCCTGGTCGAGACCGGCCAGCTCACGGCAGCGGAGCGAGATCGCGCCGTCCTGGCCGTCGCTCAGCCCGTCGCGGGCGCGACGCACGAGCGCCTCGGACATTACCTGATCCGCCGTCGCCTCCTCCTTACCGCCCAGCTGCGCAAGACCCTGCGCATCCAGTGCGCCCGCAAGCTCGTGCACTGCTTTGCGCTGCGCGCCGGAGAGGCGCACGTGAGCGCCGACGCGACGGCCCCGGCCGAGGACCAGACCCTCGGCGCCCAGGTCAACACGCTCGAGCTGATCTTCGCCGGCGTCTCGGCTCACTACGATCTGCCCCGCATCGCCGCCGAGATGGGCCCGCTGCTCGAGGCCCCGCTGCGCCTGCGCTCCTCGCTCGAGCGCTACCGGGCGCTGTTTCACTTCTCGCAGGCCGACGAGGCGCTGCTCGCCGCCTTCGCCCCGAGCGCGACCGTGGCCGAGGCCGCCGCCCACACCGGCCAGAGCCACGTCCGCGCCGCGCAGATCGCCTACACCCTGTGGGCCTGCCAGATGCTCAAGGCCGCCGACCTCAGCGCCCGTGACGTCCCGACGGGCGCCCACGCGGTGCCCCCGGAGCTGCTCGCGGGACCTGGTCGAAAGGTCAGCATCGGCGCGGGCGCGACCGACCCGGCCCGGCTCGCCGACTTCACCACGCAGCTCGAGCAGCTCGAGGCCGCGATGGCCGCGGGCGCCCACGCCTTCGAGCTCATGGGGGTGCCGATCGACGCCGGGCGCCCGCAGGTGCGCGCCGCCTGGCACACGCTGAGCCGTCGCTTCCACCCGGACGCCCTCGCCCACCACGAGCTCGGGCACCTGCGCGAGCGCTCGGCGACGGTGTTCGCCGGCCTCAACGAGGCCTACCAGCTGCTGTGTGACCCGAAGCAGCGCGAGGAGCTGGCCGGCCTGCTGCGCGCCGGTGGCAGCCCAGGCGTCGCGCCGCAGACCGCGACGTCGAGCGCCCAGGCGATCCTCGCGACCGAGGTGCTCGTGCGCGAGGGCGACCTGTTGCTGCGCGCCGGCAACTTCGAGCGCGCCCGCGAGCGCTTCACCAGGGCCGCCGCGCTGTGCCCCGGGGAGGCGGAGCTGCAGGCCGCGCTCGCCTGGTGCGAGTACCAGTGCAGCCCGGACCGGGCCGCCGCGCGCGAACCAACCCACGCGGCCCTGCGCGTCGCGCTGGTCCAGCAGCCTCGCTGCGCCCGCGCCCACTACTACCTCGGCCTGTTGCATCTGCACACCGGCGAGGACGAGTCGGCGCTCGCCGCCTTCGCCAGCGCGCTGGAGATCGAGCCGGAGATGCTCGACGCCCGGCGACAGATCCACGCCATCGAGCTGCGCCGCAAGAGCCCGCAAGAGCCGCCGCGCCGCCGCTGACCTGTGATGCCGCGAAGCGGCTCAGAGCCCGTAGCGGCAGCCCTTGACGCAGGTCTCGTTGTGGCGCTCGGTCGCGGCCTTGAGCTCGCCTCTGTCGAAGTCGTCGCGCAGGACCTCGGCGGTGTCCCAGTCGCGACGCAGGTACAAACGCGCGGCGAGGCCGTGCAGATCGAAGTCGAAGGTCGGCTGGGCGAGGCGGGCGTTGCTGCGGAGCGCGTAGGGTCCGAGGCGCCGCGGCTCCGAGGTGGCGACGAGGGTGGTCTGGTTGCCGCCCTCGCTGACGAAGCTGTAGCGGCCCGGGAACACGGCGGCCATGGTCTCGCGGTCGTGCGGGTACATGCGCGTGGCGTTGTGGAGGTTGGCGACCACGACGCCCTGCGGGCTCAAGCGAGCGAGCACGGCCTGGTAGAACTCGACGGTCTTCAGGTGAAACGGCACGAACACGCCGCGGAAGGCGTCGAGCATGATCATGTCCCACTGCTGCGTCGAGCGCTCCACGAACAGCCGGGCGTCGTCGACGTGGCAGCGATAGCGCGGGTCATCCTTCGGGACGTCGAAGTAAGTCTGCGCCAGGCGCACGACCTCGGGGTCGATGTCAACCGCGTCGATCTCCAGCCCGGGCAGCCGACCGTTGAGATAGTTGCTCATGCCGCCGCCGCCGAGGCCGAGCATCAGCAAGCGACTCGGCCGCGGCTGCAGCAGGAAGCCCGCCATCATCGTCCGCGTGTAGTCGAGGTCCAGGCTGGCCGGCAACGCCCGGTCGACCCGCGACTCGATGTACTGCATGCCGTTGTCGCCGACGAAGTACATCGTCCGCACGCTCCCGCGCTCGCCCACCCGCACGTGGTTGTATTGCGAGCGGGCCTCCGCCAGCGTGCGCTCCACGACCACCGCCGCGCCCGCGCGCCCGCAGGCCAGTCCGACGGTCGCCGCACCGCTGGCCTGCAACAGCGCGCGGCGTGACCATCCCTGTCCGGCTGGGCTCATGGGCGCGAGCCTAGCCGGTCCGCCGCGCCGGCTCAACGCTGCGGCTCGCGGGTCGGCGCCGGATGAGCGGATGACTGGCGCTCGCGGCCGGATCAGAGGACGACTGGTCGCCTCAGCCTGGTCGCCGCCTCAGCCCGCTCGTCGCCTCGTCGCGGATCGGCATGCTTGGCGCGCGCCGGCAAGTTCGCGGCAATTTTGCCGGCGTCGCCCCGTCGTGCGAAGACCCGTGGCCGTGCGTCTCGCTGCATTCTTCGGCATCCTCGCCCTCGCCATCTTCCTCGGCGCGCTGGTGATCGGCTACGCAGTGGTGCTGCCGGGCCTCGCCGCCTCGCCGCTGGTCGACGCCAACCTCGCCAAGGCCCTCGCCAACCCGCTGACCCTGCGCCTCGCGGAGATCCTGGCCGGCGCGGGCCTCGTCCTGATGTTCACCGTGCCCGCCTGGATCGCGTCGCGGGTGGCGACCACGATCTCGCTGCTGCTCGCCGGCGCCGCGCTGGCCCATCGACTCCTCCTGGTCCCCCACCTCGGGCGCCTGTGGGCCCGCGTCGACCTGATCGCGGGCCGCCCGATCGACAACCTCGCCGAGGCCCAGCGCTGGACCGAGCACCAGCAACTGCTCCTCGTCATCATGGGCCTGCTGCTGCTCGTGCTCGCCGCCCTCGCCGCCCGCCCGCGCGCCTGAGACCCGGGTCCCTCGGGGGTGTCGGGCTGGCCGCGATGCGCGGCTCGTGTTACCCCTCGGTCGCGCTGGCCCGGAACTTGCTCTGGAGCTCGCTTCGCCAGGTCGCCATGCCCGTGTCTCGCCGCCCCCTCGCCCTCGATCCCCGTCCAGCCCGCCGTGCGCGAGCTCTGGGGCTGCTCCTGGCGGTCCTCGCGCTTGCCAGAACGTCACCGGCGCTGGCCAGCCCGGGACTGGAAGGCACGCGCCACCTCGGCATGGGCGGGGCCTCACGAGCCTCGTCGCGGGGCACCGGGGCGATGCTGGTCAACCCGGCCAACCTCGGCTTTACGCGTCAATTCGAGCTCGCACCGGCCTACCAGGTGCGCTTCGAGGACAACACCCACGGCGTCGGCTTCCTGGCAATGGACTCGCTGAACAACCAGCGCGTCGCCCTCGGTCTCGGCTACATCGCCACCGCCGGCGGGCCGAAGGTCCGCTACCAGGACGTGAACGGCGAGGACAAGACGCTGCAGCTGGTCCACGCCGGCCACGAGGTCGGCATGCCGATCAGCATCAACGCGGTGCTCGGCTGGCTCGCCTTCGGCATCCGTCCGAAGTTTCAGTTCAGCGCCCTGCGGTTTCGCGACCTCGAGGGCATCCGCCAGGACGCGCGCAAGGAGCAGACCGCGTTCGGCCTCGACCTCGCTATGAGCATCAGCTTTCGCCAGTACGCGACGGTCTCGGTGGTCGGGCAGAACCTGAGCGGGCCGGCCCCGCCGGCGACCACCTTGAACCTCGCGCCGCTGGTCTTCGACCCGCGGACCCTGGACCGCAGCCGCGTCAGCCCGGTGTCGGACTACCCGCGGACTCTGGCGCACGCGCTCGCGGTGTTCCCGACGCGGAGCCCCGGCTTCTCGCTCAACTTCGACGGCCTCTACGACTTCACCTCGTACCGCGTCGACGCCGACAAGTTCACGCGGATCGTGCTGGCGGGCGGCGCGGAGTACACGATCCGCGACCTCGTGCCGCTGCGCCTCGGCGGCTCGTGGGACCGGCGCGGCCGCGGCAACGCGGACGACCGCGGCTACATCGCCTTCGGCCTCGGCTTCACGCGTCCGGCGACGAAGGGATCCGTCGGCTTCGACCTTGGCGTCGGCTTCTCGCGCCAGATCGTCGGCCCGAACCCGGACACCGTGCTGGCTATCAACCTCGGCCTGCTGCTCAATCCGGCGTATTGAACCGGCGTATCACCAGGCCCGGCACCCGCGGGCGGATGCGCGATCCCGGGCGCGGGATGCAGCAAAGGAACCTTGTGCGCGCGGGGTGGTCTGGTCGAAAGTGAGTCCGGTGACCGACCCCGACCCCAGCGCGCCGCCGACGCCCCGCGTCGTCGACCTCGCGGCCGTGGTCGAGCCCGATGAGCCCGAGCCCGTGAGCCCCGCGGCCGACGACCCCAACCTGACGCCGGCGCAGCGCGAGGAGGCGGCCCGTCGCGCCGAGCAGGACCGCCGCGACCGCCGACTGGTGCGACGCCTGAAGGAGGGTGGTGACGAGCGCGCCTTCCAGGAGCTGGTGCAGACCTACCAGAACCGGATCTTCGGCCTGATGCTGCGCATGATCAACAACCGCCAGGAGGCCGAGGACCTCGCGCAGGAGGTGTTCATCATCGTGCACCGAGCGATCGGCACCTACCGCGGCGAGGGGCGGTTCTATACGTGGCTCTACCGCATCGCCAGCAACACCTGCAAGAACCGGATCAAGTACCTCAAGAGCCGCAATTTTCACCGCAGCGTGGAGATCGAGGACTCGCCGCAGGCCCAGCTACCCGCGGCCGAGGGCGGCGCGGTCGTCACGTTCCAGAGCCAGGTCCCCGGGCCGGAGGCGACGGTCGAGGGCAAGCGCATGGAGGTCATCGTCCAGCGCGAACTCGGCGCCCTCGACCCCGAGCACCGGCTCCTGATCGTCCTGCGCGACGTGCAAGGGCTCAGCTACCAGGACATCATCCGTATCACCGGCCTGCAGGAGGGCACCTTGAAGTCCCGCCTGCACCGAGCCCGAGTGGCGCTGAAGGAGCGCCTCGCGCCGTACCTGCGCTAGCAGAGTGCAGTCGACCCCCGGACCCCGTACCCTCGAACGAGCGCCATGGCCGAGCAAAGCCCCACTGAAGCCGACGCGCTGATGAGCGCCTACCTCGACGAGGAGCTCGCGCCCGAGGAGGCCGCGAAGGTCGAGAAGTTGCTCGCCGAGTCGCCGGAGGCGCGCGCGGAGCTCAGCGGCCTGCAGAACATGTTGAAGCTGGTGAAGGCGCTGCCGGAGGTGGTCGCCCCGCCGGATTTCTACGAGAAGGTCGCGCGGAAGATCCGCCGTCGCCGGGTCTTCAGCATGGAGGTGCTGTGGATGCTGATCCTGCCGTTCCAGGTCCTCAGCGTCGTGCTCATCCTCGTCGTCGCCGCGACGTACATGCTGCTGCACCTCGACAACGACCCGAGCGTGAAGCTGGAGAAGGACCCGACGGCGCAGCTGCCTCCGCCCGAGGCGCCGCCCGCCGCGACACCCGGGCCGTGACCCGCGCTACTTCTGCGAGACCTCGACGACGATGCGCGCCTGGTTGCCGGCGCCCGGCGTACCAGTCAGCGTGTAGGTGCCGGCCGGACCGTGGATGTCGCCGCTCAGGGTGTTGCTGCCCAGGTCGTAGATCGCGTGGATCTCACGGACGGCGTAGCTGCTCCAGCCGCCGCTCCCGACGTCCTCGAGCGGGTTGATGTCGTAGTCGATCTGCGCCGGCGGGCACTTCCCGGTGTAGGTCGGGCACGGGGGCTCGTCGCACGACGGCGGGTCGTTGCCGCAGGCCGCGAAGCACCGCGAGTACGGCCAGCCGCCGCTCGCGGTGCAGGCGGCCGCCGGCGCCGGGTCCTGGTCCCACAGGCGCAGCTGCAGGCTGACGTTGCCGCCCGCGAGCACCTTGCGCTCGACGCTCCAGCTCGACTTGTAGATGTTCTTGTCCCTCGCCAGGCTGCGCGAGACGCTCGCCGCAGTGTTGCCGTTGATCGCCACGTCGAGGCCGAAGTCGGCGAGCTTGTTCTCGTACTTGTCGCGCTCGGCCCCGAGCGCCTCGAGCTGCTTCACGGTGACGACCACGGTCTTGAAGCTCAGCGGCGGGGACGGGATGTCGAAGTAGAGCGTGTAGTCGCCGCCGCGAGGGTTGTGGCTCACCTCGAGCTTGTGCGGGAAAGGGCTCGGCTTCGGCGCCTGCAAGAACATCTGGTCATACTCGGCCGGGGTCACCAGCCGCACCTGGATCGCCTTCGAGTCCCAGTTGGTGTGGTTGGCGAGGTGCAGCAGGTCGAGCGTGTCCTCGAGCTCGCGCTTCAGCACGGCCATGCGGTCGGGGCTGCTGTCCTCGGCGGCCTCCGAGCTCGCTAACTCGATCAGGAGGTTCAGGTCCTCCTTGCGCTGCGCGAGGTCGCCGTTGTCCTCGAGCACCGCGCTCAGCAGCACGATGCCGCTGTTCCACCCGCCGGGCCAGCTCGGGCTCGACCAAACGGGCCCGGCGCTGGCGGCCGAGCTCGCGCCCGCGACCACGCCGAGCGTGCCGCTGTCGGGCAAGGTCCGCGCGACCTGCTTGTACGGGTCGTCCGCGGGACCGGGCCAGAACACCGAGGTGAAGACGACCGGCTCATCGGTGCCGTCGGCGTCGGCGGTCTTGCTGACCTGCATGCCGCGGTACACCAGCTCGTACTGACTCCTGGTCTTGGGGTCGAGGACGTCGGGCGGGAGGGTCGCGCCGCTGGCGGTCGGCTTGAGCTTGTCGCCGCGCCAGCTGTCGAAGCGAGCGCGGTCGAAGGGGCGGATGGTCAGCTTGTCGAGCTCTTGCTCGCCGACGAAGATGACGCCGCGGTCGGCGACGCTCATGCCCTCGTAGGGGCTGACGATGCGCTTGGCGATCGCGCGGCCGCCGGGCAACTTGCCGAGCGCGGCGGCGAGGCGCTTGTCGTACGGTGAGTCGCCGAGCTGGCCATTGGCGAAGCGGGCCAGGGCCGCGAGCGCCTTGGCGGCGCCGGGCGGGTTTCGGGCCGCAGTGCGGAGCTGGGCCTGAGCCTGATGCGCCGCGGACCGAGCCGCGGGCGCTGGTCTGACGAGCCGTGCATCTGCCCCACCGGGCACGGTGAGCGCCGCCACCATGGCGGCGATGTACCACTGGGATCCTCGAGTGCGTTGGGCCATCGACCTCTCCTGCGCGCGGCCCGACGCCAGGCCTTGCAGCTTACTTTGTCTCACGGATCGACCGCGTCCAGAGCGGGGAACACCCTCACCTCGAGATCGCGCCTGGAGTCGAGGAGATCGGATCGTCCGCGGAGAGCGCCATGGCTCATTTGCTGTGGAAGGTCATCACCCCGTCCCACTCGGGCGGGGCCACGTCGCCTAGCGCATCGAGACGCCCGAGGTAGAGCTTGACCGCGCTGTCCTCGGGGTTGACGGCGGCGAAGGCGAGTAGCTCGCTCCGGGCCAGCGGCAGCTCGCCGCGACGATAGGCGGCCAGGCCGGCGTCCCAGCGCTCGAGCGCCCGGTAGTCCGCGATCTGCAGCGTCGGTCCGGCGAGCAGCTCGTGGATCGCCACGGGATGACCCTTGCCCTTGACGCGCACGAGGTCGAGCTCGCGAAACCGATAGCCGACCGGCGCGGCGGCCCGGGTCTGCGGCCCCACCAGACAGAACACGCCGTACACCTTCGTCAGACCCTCGAGGCGCGAGGCGAGGTTCACCGCGTCGCCGACCACGGTGTAGTCGAAGCGTTCGCGCGAGCCCATGTTACCGACGACCATGTCTCCAGTGTTGACGCCGATGCCGATCTGCAGGTCCACGCCCCGCGCCTGCAGCGCCGGAGCCAGCCGCGCCAGCGCTTCGCTCATCGCCACCGCCGTCGCCAGCGCCCGCGCGGCGTGGTCGGCCTTGGGCACCGGCGCCCCATAGACCGCCATCACGGCGTCACCTATGTACTTGTCGAGGTAGCCGCCGCGCACCAGCACCTCCTCCGTCATCGGCGTCAGGTACACGTTCAGCAGCGCGACCAGCTCCTCCGGGCTCAGCCGCTCGGACAGGCCGGTGAAGTCACGGATGTCGGAGAACAGCACCGTCAGCTCGCGCCTGGCCCCGCCGAGGGCGAGCAGGTGCGGGTCGGCGAGCAGCTCGTCGAGGACCTCGGCGCCGAGGTAGTTGGCGAAGGTGCGGCGCAGGCGGACGCGCTGCACGGCCTCGCCGACGTAGGCCATGGCGAGGCCGACGCCGCCGGCGAGGGCGACGGTGAGCAGCGGCCAGACCAGGCCCTGCCAGCGGTTGGCGGCGACGAACAGGGCGTGGGCGCCGCCGAGGTCGAGGCCCGCGACGAGCAGGAGGCCGGCGACGCGGGTGAGCGGACCCAGGCGCAGGGGCGCGGCGAACAGGAGCGCGACGATGAGCCCGGAGACGAGGCAAACGAGGGCGTCGTTGACCGGTGAGGCGCGGACGATCGCGTCACCGGCGAGCATCGTCGAGATCGCGGTGGCGTGGAGCTCGACGCCGGGCACGCCGCCGCCGAAGGGCGTGCGGGTGGTGTCGTGGCCGAAGTACGAGACGCCGATCAACGCGATCTTGCCGCGCAGCAGCGCCGGGTCGACGCGGCCGCGGACCACGTCGACGGCCGACACCTGCGGGAAGCTCCCCGCCGGCCCGCGAAAGTTGAGCAGCAGGCTGTCGCGCGCGGTCAGGGGCACCCGCAGCGCACCGATCTGGACCCGCGGCGGCTCGGCGACGTAGGCCGTGTCCGCGAGCGTCACGCCCTGCTGCAGCGCCAACAGCGGGACCTCCATCGGCGCGTAGATCACCTCGCCGACGCGCCGCGCGAACAACATCTCGCGGACGGTGTGGTCCTCGTCCTCGTAGACGGTGACGACCCCGAGGCCGCGCGCCGCCGCGTTGAAGCGCGGCAGCGACAGCACCCCGGCCTTGACCTCCGCCGGCCGCCGGCCGCCGAGCACCTCCTGCCCGTAGCGCCCGCGCGCCAGCGCCGGGTCGACGGGCAGCGGGTCGCGGTCGTCGGCGAGGTGCATCGCCAGCACGACGCTGTCGGCCTCGGCGATCGCCGCGCTCAAGTTCGCGTCGCCCGCGTTCTCGCTCTGGACCCGCCGCAGCAGCGCGCTCGCGGGCTCGCTGTCATCTGGCTTTTGGGACATATAAGCGGCGATGTCGGCGAGCAGCCCGGGCGAGAGCAGCCGCTCCTCATCGGTGAAGAAGCCGTCGAAGCCGATCGCCGCCGGCCCGTAGCCGGCGACCGCGCGGATCACCGCGGCCGCGCCGTCGCGACGCTCGACCAGCTCCGGCGCCTCGGCGATGGTCCGGTCATCGAGCGCGACGATCACCGCCGCGTCGCCGGCCGGCAGCGGCCCGCGCCACTGAAACCGCAGGTCGAGGGTGGCCCGCTCGAGCCGCTCGATGAAGCGAAACTCGCGTCCGGCGCGATGCAGCAGGCACAACGTCGCGCACAGGCAGGCCAGCAGACCCGCGACGAGCGCGGGCGAGCGCAGCAGGCGGTCTCGTGCGCTCACGGCGTCACGGTCAGCTCGAAGGAACCGTCCGCCAGCGTGCTCGCCTTCCCGACCAGCGCCTGGCACTTCACGACGCCATTGACCGCGAGCGCGACCAGCTTGTGATCCTTGACGCGCCCGGTGATCTTCGCGCCAGCGCCCGCGCAGGTCGCCAGCTCCGCGGCGCCCTTGAGCGGGGTCGGCAGGTCCAGCAATTGCGCCTTGCCGCCGCCCGCGGGCATAAAGCGCAGCTGCTTCGGCAGCGCCGGCACCGGCATCGGCACCGGCGCCGGCGCCGACTCCAACTCCGACTTGGACTCTTCCGCTTCTTCCTGGTCCGATGGGCTCCGACTCGCAGGCCCCTGGACCGGGGGGCTGCCGCCGCCAGGAGCCCCGTCCGTGGGCTGCCTTTTCTTGGACGCTTTCTGGTCCTTGGGGGGCGAGACCGGGTCGGACTTCGGCGCCGGCCGGCCCTGGTTCGTGTCGCTTCGCTTCTCCGCGCGCTCCGCTGCGCCGCCGCCCAGCCCGTCCAGCGGAGTATCGCGCTTGGAATCCTCCTGGGTGGAACCTATGGGGGTGGAGGCCTCGGCCACCGGAGGCGGGGGCGGGGGCGGAGCCGCCGGCGGGGCCTCGTCCGTGCGGACCGGCGCCGCGCGGGACGGCAATGCGGCGAAGGTCTGAGCCGCGCTCATCCGCGTGTTCCAGCCGGCGACCCGGGTGATCGCCCCGCGCAGCGCCGGGTCGTCGCGCTCCTCCGAGGACAGGAGGCGGACGAAGCGGGCCTCGACGTCGTCGTCGGCCGGCGGATCGTGAAACGGCGCCAGCATCTCGACGACGTTGCGCTGGTTGGCGCCCAGACGCACGAGGTGCCCGTTGTACAGCTGCACCACCACGAAGCTGTCGGCCGCGGTCACCAGGCTGTCGTCGCGTAGCAGCTGCTGGTCCGGGCCACCCGCGTAGGCCTGGCCCTTGCTCGGCACGATGGTCACGCCGCCGCCCTGCGCCACGATGACGCCGACCCGCGGCCCCTGTGAGGCCGCGATGGGTCGGCCGACCGCGGCCGGCAACGACAGCGGCCCGGTCGCCTCGTTGCAACCCAGGACCAGGGCCCCAATGAGCGCCAACATCATCCATCTCGAGGACACGAACATCATCGGCGCTTCAACTCCTACCAGGCCGCGCTGGTTTACCATGAAGCAGCGAGGGCCCCGGGGCCCGCATCGGCAGGATCGGGCGGCCTGCGGCGAGCCTGCGCGATCCTGCGCGAGCTGGCGCGTTCTCGCGCTCCCCGAGAATCCCGCTCCAAGGGCTCGCCAGACGGCCGGATTGGCCCTTGACAAGCTTGAGCAGCCTGCCCACGCCGAAAACTCGGTGTTTCTGGCGCTTCCTGGCCGTGGAAACGCCGGCGACTTGAAAAAACCGGCCCATCTTGAGCCTGGACCTGTGGTAAAACGGCCCTCGCTCCGATGCCGCGCGAAGTCATCCTGGTGGACAGTCAACTCGGGAACCTGGACAGCGTCGAGCACGCCCTCATCCAGGTGGGAGCCTCCGTCCACATCACGAGCGACCCGGATCGGGTCGCCACGGCCCGTACGGTGGTGTTTCCGGGCCAGGGCTCGTTCGGCCCGGCGACCCAGGCGATCGTCGATGGTGCCATGGGCGAGGCCCTTCGCATGGTCATCGAGCGCGGTGACCCCTTCCTGGGCATCTGCCTCGGCATGCAGCTGCTCTTCGACCACTCGGACGAGAACGGCGGTCACGCCGGGCTCGGGGTGTTCCGCGGCCAGGTCCGCCGCTTCCCGGCCGACATGCCCGCGGGCGAGCAGCCCGGCTCGCGCATGCTGAAGATCCCCCACGTCGGCTGGAACGACGTGCAGCCGACCGGCGAGCACTTCTACTTCACGCACAGCTACTACGTCGAGTCGCCGGACCCCGAGGACGTGATGTGGACCTGCCGCTACGGCCGCATCGAGTTCCCGGCCGCCGTCAGCCGCGGCCACGTGTTCGGCTGTCAGTTCCACCCCGAGAAGTCGCAGTGGTCCGGGCTTCGGTTCCTGCGCAGCTTCATCCTCGGAGGCCGGGGATGATGCTCGCCATCCCGGCCATCGACCTCCTCGGAGGTCAGGCCGTCCGCCTCTCCG
>Ga0209480_10000396_pt1 | contig 36824 bp, 20 predicted proteins | sample JI61114C2DNA_FD_187501 | JGI IMG/M metagenome (GOLD analysis project Ga0209480, IMG submission 187501) | Wastewater effluent complex algal communities from Wisconsin, to seasonally profile nutrient transformation and Carbon sequestration -... | ecosystem: Engineered > WWTP > Effluent > Algae... | reverse complement strand
CAGTAGCCAGGTCTATCCGGATATCCGCCGCTCTTTTGGTATGTGCTTCCAGACATTGAATGGCATTTTGTAAATCCTTATCCGGGTCCGTTACTAACATGGGCGAACCGCTTTTAGCGCCCATCAAAACAAGGCGGAAAGGGGCTTCCTGCAGGCGGGTAACATCCACTCCAAAGGGCCTCCACAAGTCAAATATTTTTTGTTGTATCAGAATAATCTGACGGTACACCTGTATATAATGTTCCATAGTGGGAATGGCGATTCGGTCATAAGCCGTTCCGGCAGAATATGTATTGCCCAATGCCTGTTTGTACATGGGGTCGTTCTGTACCTGTTTTCTGATTTTAAGCAGGAGTCCAAGACTGTCAATCTGCTTCATGTTAAAGTCGCTCATTAAAAGAGAATCCTGTATTTGCAGGATCGTGGCTTCCAGGGCTTCGATCGCCCCTTTTTTTTCTGCTCTTTTGGTGGATTCAATAGCGGTGAAGATGGCCGACCAGAGATGATCTTCAATTCCGTTTTCCAGGCTGTCCAGCATTTTATCCCGGTCATACTTTACTTCATCGTCGGGGAGCAGGCCCTGTTCTTTATCTTTTTTAAATTTCTGAACACCCACGAGATAACCCAGGAATTCATTGTCAAAGGCGAAAAGGGTCATCAGCTGCTGCAGCTTGGTGTCATACAAACCAAACTGGTCATATTTCCGCGGTATCAGTCCGTTGAAATATTTTATATCGGGGCAGTACAGGAATTCGGGGTTATAAAAAACTTCTTTAATTCCGGCTGTACGTGCGGGTTCAACGGTTGATATATCGGGTTCAGTTTCCAGTGAATCGGCTGAGCCGGTAAGTCCGGAAAAGGCCTTGGGTACTTTGAACATGATTACCTGTCCTTCTCCATTTGTTCTGGCCATTACGGCCAGCCTGTCAAGATGATTCCGGAAATTATAATCCCGTACATTACTCACCACGATACGGTCGATCAGACTGGTTACCATATAGGCTTGTCCGGCCATCGGAAACAGATAGAATGCCACAGCCATTGCCGCCGGGGCTATGGATTTTGATTCAAATGAATTGTAAATACCCAACGGGATGGCGAGGAAAGGCCATTTCCCCTGCGCCCAGAGCGTACCCGCCGTCCAGGATACCCGTTTGGCGGATTCAAGTGTATTCTTCCCGCTCATCCAGGCATCGTAGAGAGCAAAAGCATTGTCCAGCTGATTCAACATTTCACTGGATAATATTTTACCGGGTTTTGTTTTGGCCAGGTGTTCATTAAAGGAATGAAGTTTGCCCTGTACCACATTGGCAAATTCATACGTACTCAGGGAGGCTTTTTGTGCTAATTCAGGCGCATACGTTTTCCAGTCGGCCACAAATTTTTCCTTGAACTTGCCGATCATTTTCTGCACGGCTTCGGGTCCATAGCCTCTTTCTACCAGAAATTTCCGTACCGGCCCCCAGGCATCACCTACCAGTCTTTCCACAAATGATTTGTCCACTTTGTATTCGGCTTCCATCAATCGGTTCAGTTCTTCCAGTTTACTGTTTACCACGTCCGCCGGAATTTTTCCGGCCCGCAGGTCCACCAGTATACTATGTGCCCGCAGCATGGCTCGTGGAATTTCTGTACCTCCTTCCCGGTATCCTTTAGTGAATTCTTCGTTCAGTTGCTTCAGAAATTTATCGGCTTCATCATAGCGCTGGTTTTCATCTTCAATAGAAGCGATATTGCGAACCCGGTAACCAAATGCCTGGTTGGCATTTTTTAATATAGCTTTTTTGCACGCGGTACTTATTTCGTCTGTAATCAGATTCACCTGTTCATTATTCTCCAGGTTTTTTCCCGTATACTCTTCGAGCAGGGTGGCTATAGTGGCGGGGTTGTTTTTATTTTTTATGACTTCACTGCAGAGGTTCATCAGTTTTTTCTCCGCGTCTGTCAGGCTGAAATAGTCCACCGCGTCTTTATAGGGAATATCTTTCCCTGCTTCCTCCATCATGAAGAAGCTGCGTTCGGTGTACTTGATCATTTTGATGATCTTTTGACCACCGGCAAAGGGTCCGTGTTCCACATCATGTATGGCATGGCGCAGCATTTCCAGGCTCAGCATGGGTTCCATATTCATGGTCAGCTGCGGATATTTTTCTTTAGGGTCAAATGCATTTGCCGGGTCTTTTTTCTGGTTGAAGTATTCCAGTTCACCCGCTTTCTGCATAAATAATTCTTTCCCTTCTTTCTCCACCGTGCGAATATCCGTTACCTGTCCGTTTTCATTTTTTATCACATCCAGCATTTTCCATTTGCCCCGGCGGAGCATATCCACTTCCGCGAAGGCTTTTCCCCATTCCCCTATAAAAACATCCGCTCCCGCCAGTCCATGAACTGTATGCACCACATCAATCGGGATCATGCCAAGGCCACTGGCCTTTTTCAGGTTTTCCGCAAAATATTCGTGCAGGGCCTGGTTGGCTTTTGCATCGGTGGCAATGGTGCTGAAATCGATATCAGCGGCGAATCCCAATCCGTCGACATTCATTTTTACCCAGGAACCGATATCCATTTGCCCATAAATTACTCCCACTGCTTCGGGGTGCGCATTGAAGTATTCAATCATTGTTTGTTTCCAGATATCCATGATCATGAGGGTACGCCCGCCCATCAGGGTTCTTTCAATTCCTTCGAATTCGCTTTTCCAGGCAATTTTCGGATCAACTGGATTATCACCCGGTTTCGGATTTTTATTTTTAAACTGATCCTTATACTGCTGCAGGTCCCATATGGTAAGTTTAAGTGATGCCATTTCACGGAAAAAGGCCGTGGAGGAATTCTTCAATGATGACTGCTGTTCCTCCGTAAGAAATGGTTTCTGGCCTGCCCCGGGCCCTTGTACTTTAAAAGGTAATTGCAATCCGGCCGGCACATTGTTTTTGTATTTATCCAGCAGGCTGCTGATTTTCGCATACTTTTCATCAGCGATGGTACCTGCTGCAGTCCCCCTGAATTTGAGATGGAATTGATAGCCTTCGGCTTCTTTGCCCATTTTAGCAAGGTCTTCGCTTGTTTGTGCAGTACTTTTTACAGTGAATAAAAGCAGGCCCGTAAGGATAGTAAAAACCCCCTGCCTCAGGGATGGAAGAGGTAACATAAGGAGATAGTTTAGGGTAGATGACTTTCACAATCTACGAGGAAGGCCCCCCGCCATGCTGTGATAGGCATCAGATATCCTGATGATTAATATCAGCAGGGTATAGTCTTGTATGAAATTATTGTAAGGCCTTTTGTTGAGCGGGGTTCGGCATGTGCTAAAACTGTAACTTAGTAAAAACAATGGAATTATGTCCAGGAGCCAATTCCCGATGCTGAACCGGGATCTCAGTTGGTTAAGTTTTAATGAAAGAGTGCTGCAGGAAGCGGCAGATCCGCTTGTACCTCTGTTTAACCGGTTTCTGTTTTTGTCTATATACTCGTCGAACCTTGATGAGTTTTTCAGGGTGCGGATGCCGGCAATCAATGCGTTTACCGGTTTGCATACCAAAAAGATTTCACTGGAAGAAGATTACCCGGCAGGTCTGGTGGAAGCCGTACATGATGTGGCAGGCCGCCAGCTTGAATTGTTTGGACGCATATTGCGGGAAGAGTTGTTACCGGCGTTACAGAAACATAATATTCACCTCTGTTACGATGAAGTGCTGGAGCCGGAACTATCCGGACTCCGAAAAGAGTACTTTCTGACAGAATTGCTTCCCTACCTGCAACCGGTTTATATGCAGTTAAACAGGAAAGAGCGTTTCTTTCCGGAGAACAATGCGCTCTATTTTTTTATTCAGTTTGCCCCTGCGAAAAAGGGGAAGGGGTCGTCATTTGCTCTATTGAATATTCCGGCCGGTCAGGTGCCCCGTTTCAGGGAATGGCCGGCAGTGAATGGTGTCAGGCAGCTCAGTTTTCTGGACGATGTGATCCGGGAACAGCTGCCATTATTGTTTCCGCAACGGCGTATTGAAGGAGCCTGGTCTGTTAAACTGACCCGCAATGCGGATATGCAGCTGGAAGATGAGTTTTCCGGCGATATAGCGGAGAAAATTGAACGGCAACTGGAAAAAAGAGACCTCGGGGAGGCCACCCGTTTATTGGTGGATCAGCAGATGCCGGCACCGGCAAGAGATTTTTTAGTGGCTTATTTCGGCCTTGGGCATCATCAACCCGTATCCGGAGGGAGATACCATAACCTGAAGGATTTTTCAAAATTGCCAATAGCAGACTCCGCCGGATTAGTACAGGAAGAGTGGCCGGCCGTGATGCATCCCTGTTTTACTACTTCTTTGTCTGTTTTTGACAGTATCAGAAAAAATGATCAGCTTCTTCATCTCCCTTATCATTCATATGCCCCGGTACTCCGTTTTTTTAATGAAGCTTCCGTGGATACGCAGATAAAGGAAATATTTATCACGCTATACCGGGTGGCGGCCGATTCCCATATTGCGCAGTCATTGATGAATGCGGCAATAAACGGCAAGAAAGTAACCGTTTTTGTAGAACTGAAAGCCCGTTTTGATGAAGCCAATAACCTGAAGTGGGCAAAGAAAATGAAAGCCGCCGGTGTCAGGATCATAAACAGTATACCGCGTCTGAAAGTACATGCAAAGACGGCTTTGCTGGTCCGGGAAGAAAAAGGCAAGGAAGTGACATACGCCTGTATAGGTACCGGCAATTTCAACGAAACCACTGCCCGGTTTTATACGGATCATTGTTTTTTTACAGCCAATCCACAAACCGGTAAAGAACTTGGTTTGCTTTTTACTTACCTGCAAAGTCGTACGCAGCCCAGGGACTATGGAGCGATTCCGTTTCAGCATTTATTCGTCTCGCGGTTTAATATGATCAGCGGGTTTGAAGAACTGATCAGCCGGGAAATTGAACAGGCACAGAAGGGCAAACCGGCTTCCATTATAATTAAGCTGAATAATCTGCAGGAAAAAAATATGATCAGCCGTTTATATGAAGCGGGGATGGCCGGTGTCAGAATTCAACTCCTTATACGGGGCATTTGCTGCCTGGCACCCGGTGTGAAGGGACTCAGCGAAAACATAACGGTCACCCGTTTAGTGGATCGTTACCTTGAACATGCACGGGTATTTATTTTTCATAACGGGGGCGATACTCTTTGTTATCTGGGCAGTGCTGACTGGATGAAACGCAATCTGAGAAACCGGATTGAAGTTTGTATTCCGGTGAAAGAGGAACGGTTGAAACAGGAATTACAATCCATTATTGCCATACAACTGGCGGATAACACGAAAGCGGTAAGGCTTACCGGTCTGCTGGAAAATCAGCGGGTTCAAACAGAAGCACCAGCTGTGCAGGCACAGGCCGGGATTTACCTGTTTGTAAAACAACTTGAAAAAAAACAGCCGGCTTCCTGAGAAACCGGCTGGGTAAAATTTCGAATAATCCCGTTTAATGTTGTGTCAGCACCTTGCCTGTTGCAATTCGTTTGCCAGTTGCGTCATACAGGGCCACCTGGTAAATGCCTCCGGCCTGTTTATCCATATTCACCGCCATCCGCTGATAAGGTGTAGTAATGGTATACGCTTTGCGGTAGACCGTGGCACCTTTTACATCGGAAATACTCAGTGTATACACATTATTACTGCTGCTGTAATACACGACTTCAAAAATGCCGTTATTCGGAACTGGCAGAATAAACAGTTTACTTGTGGCGGAATCACCAATATCCATTAATGGTGATGTATTGCTGCACGCGAGACCGCTGCTGTTGGTAACGGTTACTTTATACGCGCCCAGTTTGTCCAGATCAATACCTGAAAGGGTGGAGGCATTGGCACCCGGAACGATCACGTTATTCCTGTACCAGCTGTAATTATAGGTGCCTGCCGGATTAACGGTGGCCGATAAAGAAGTGGTTAATCCCGGGTATAAACGGGTGTAGGGCGCCGCACTGATACTTACCACCGGGCTCGGGCTGACCGTAACAGCCGTGATACCCGAAGTGGCAGCACATCCGGCTGCGTTGGTAACGGTTACGGACAAATTGCCACTATTGCTTAACGTTATACCTTGCGTACTGGCTCCGTTGCTCCAGTTCCAGGAAGCACCACCTGACGCGGTCAGGGTGACATTTCCACCTTCACAGAAATTCAACGGTCCGCCGGCAGTGATGGTGGCCACAGGAAGCGGGTTGGCGATAACTGACACCGGGGCAGATGTACTGGTACAGCCATTCGTTGTAACAGTAACGGTATAATTACCCGATGTGTTAATGGTTACGGATTGGCTGGACGCTCCGTTACTCCAGTTATATACAGAGCCGTTATTGGCCGTTAATATCACATTGTTTCCCTGGCAGAAAGTAGTGGGCCCTCCGGCCGTAACCGTTGCTGCCGGTACTGAACTTAATGTAAGGGTGACAGCTGTACGCTGGGCGCTTTCGCAGGATGTGCTGTTGTTCAGGCTGGCTCCGTAGTACGTAACGGTGCCTGTTGTACTGATTGTTGGGATGCTGACCGTACTGCCACCAGTAGCGGCTGTATACCAGATTAAAGTATGTCCGGCAGGTACGGTGGCTGTCGCTGTTAATGTGGGAACCGGGTTACCTGCACAAACAGTTTGTGACTGGTTGCCACCGGAAACAGGTGCGGCAACGGCGGTACTGCCAACAGTGATGGCCAATGTGCCCGGAGCTGTATTACAACTGCCATTGCCCGCTGTTACGGATATATTTCCACTGCTGCTGCCCGCAGTATACGTAATGCCCACAGAAGTGGTTCCTTGTCCGCTCACTATACTGGCGCCCGGAGGGGCTGTCCATGTATAGGTTGTGGCACCGCTTACCGCACTGATGGAATAGCTTACTCCGGAAGGAGTGCCACAAATAGTCGTTTGCCCGCTGATAGCACCCACTGTGCCAATACCTCCGCCACCATTCGATACCACCACATTGACGGCATTTGATCTTTCACTTTCTGCACTGCTGCTGCTGCTTTTTGCGCGGATGGTAAACCACATGCTGGCATTGGGGGTAAGACCGGTGGCCGTATAGGTGGTACCTGTAATATTTCCTGCAAAAAGGATAAACTGTCCGCTGCTGCCATCCAGACTATAAATATCATACTGATTCGCGTTGGTAACTGCATTCCAGCTGAACTGGATTTCGCCGGGATTACAGCTTACACCGCTTCCGGTAAAACCGGTCACGGTGCCGAGTATTTTGAAGGTATTATCACTGACATCAGAAACGGAACCGGCAGTAATTCTGATCAAGGCGGTGGATGTGTTGGCGCCTGCAGGAACAGACCAGCTGAACCGGGTAGTGCCGGCTGCAACCGCTGAGGAAATAAGGGACCATGTACTGCCACCATTCAGGGAGTATTCCAGTGTTTGCGTACCGGATATACCCGCATTGTCCCAGGTTATGGTTTCGCTGCTGCCGGGATTGAATGATTCGCCGCCATTGGGATAGGTGACTTCAATAAAGGGCTGATCAATACTCCAGGTTAATGCATATTCCTGTGATGGGCCGGTGGTGATTGCAGTACCATTTACCCGTAATGTATAACTGCCTGCAGGGGGATTGTTCAGTACCACCTGTTCAATATTACTCACGTTATCCACCCCGTTTGTGGCCGGTGTGGCCGGATTTACAGGGTCAAGTATCCAGGGCAATGAAGTAGTGGCGCCATTTATTACGGACAGATCCAGGTTGTTTACAATGGCCGGCGTTACATTGGCTGCAGCAGCAGGGTCATTCCAGGTAAGCATTACACGTAAACGGGCTGTACCGGCGGGTATATTGATGTTTACATCGTTACCGGCACCGGTGGCCACATTGTTTACGGTATACCTGTTTTCTTCCAGAATACGTACCGCCTGAAGGGCGTCAATACGGCCATAGCCGAATTTATAATCGGGTCCGGTATTTCCCAGGTCATGCGCTGTATTAAGAACGGTGTTTTTAATCAGGGATGATGGAGGAAGGGTATTGCTGTTTAATTGTTTGTACCGTTGTACCAGTAAGGCCAGTGTACCAGCTACACCGGGTGTGGCCATTGATGTGCCGGAAAGGGTGGCATAGGCATTCAACGGAGTACTGGTGGAAAATACACTGGAACCGAATGAACTGATTTCCGGTTTTACGCGGCCATCATGCACTGGTCCGAAACTGCTGGACCCGGAGATGGCTTCAGCTGTTGTGATGTTGGCAACCAGTATATTGTTTTTTGCGGTTTTACCACTGGCCGTAATGGTAGACCATCCTCCTGTGCAGGAAGTCTGAGAATTGCCGGCAGAATGCACATGTAAATGATAAGGAAAATTATTCAGGTTCAGATCCGTGGCCCGGCTGGTGGCCGAATAAGCCACACCGGCACCGGTTAATCCGCAGGTAAGGGTGCTGCCATAGGAATGACTGCTGATAACCATGCTTTGTGCCGGGATAGCGGTGGCCATCTCAGTTTGTATGTTCCCGTTGAAATTATAGGAATACAGTTTGGCATTCGGTGCCATACCACGGGCTGTCTGGTTAATGAGGCCGCGTCCGAGAATGGTACCGGCGCAGTGAGTGGAGTGCTGGGAGGCTGAACTGAATTCCATTTGGTTCAGACGGCCGGCCGGTGAAAAGTCGAGGTGAGGACTGATTTCACCTTCATCCCAGATACCGATATTGATACCATCTCCTTTCAGATTTCTCACGCCATCGTTCAGTACATTCACCCGGTGCAGGGTGCGGCCGAGTGTATTTTCCAGTTGATTGGGTGCTTCAATAAACTCGGCCCATTGAATAAACGGAAGATTGAGCAGCGACCGGATATTGGACTGCGGTATGCGAAGGGTGAAACTCCGGAAGGCCGGCATATCTTCCAGCACAGAAATACTCAACGGGAAAAGGCTGCCTGCAATTTTACCGATGGGCATCAGCTCATAGGTAATAACGGTTACATCCACGTAACCGGCTTGTTTTATGGCATGTGCCGGGTAGTCTCCTCTCAGCAGGGCCGGTACCGTTTTCTGGAAATCGGAAAAGCGGAAAACACTTCTGACTCCGAATCCTGAATAACGGGCGGGGTCAAACGCCTCAGAAACACTGGCGGTATAGGCGAAATTGGGTATATAATCCAGCAGCAGAACGCCTGCCGCCGCTAATCTTTCTTTATCAGATTGAGAGGGGATACTTTTAAACTGGATTGTCAGATATTGTTTTCCGGCAAAAGACGCGTCCCTCATCAAGGATGACTGTTTATTCAGGATGGCAGCATTTTCTTCAGGAATGAATTTTCCTGCATTCAGCTGTATGTTGTAATCTGGTTGTTGCGCCAGTATAGCAGGGGTCAGGAAAAGAAAACAGAGTACGGTTAAAACGGGAATAACGAAGCGTTTCATCTGGGATTTTTTGGTGACCGGTATATAATATAAAAATGAAAAATACATATTAATTGCTGAAGGAAAAACAGTTGTGCCCCATAAACGATTGTGCAGAACCAAATTCTTTTCTAATTTTTTGAATGTCTTATCTTTAGCCAATAAAATCAACCCATATGCAATTTGAATGGAAAGGTGTTTTCCCCGCGTTACTAACCCCGTTTACCGTCAAGGATGAAGTGGATCTTCCCATGTTTGGAAAAAACCTGCAGGCCCAGCTGGATGCGGGTATACAGGGAATCATCATCGGAGGCTCATTAGGTGAAGCCAGTACGATTACAGTGGATGAAAAAGAACAACTCGTAAAATATGCGCTGGATTATGTAAAAGGAAAGATTCCGGTGATATTGAATATTGCAGAAAGCACCACAAAAGATGCGATTGAACAGGCGGCGAATGCTGAAAAATGGGGTGCGGATGGGCTGATGCTCCTGCCGCCCATGCGGTATAAATCAGACGACCGTGAAACCGTTACTTATTTTAAAACCGTTGCCCGCTCCACCCGGTTGCCGATTATGATCTATAACAATCCCGTGGATTATAAGATTGATGCGCACCCGGCCTTATTTGATCAGCTGGTGGAATGTGATAATATCACAGCCCTGAAAGAAAGTTCAAGAGATGTAACCAACCTGATCCGGATGAAGAACCGGTTTGGCGACCGTTTTAAAATTCTTTGTGGCGTAGATACCCTGGCTATGGAAGAACTTTGTCTCGAAGCGGATGGTCTGGTGGCCGGACTGGTTTGTGCCTTTCCCAAAGAAACCATGGCCATTTATAATCTGGTAAAAGCAGGTAAAATAGCTGAAGCGGCCGTAATCTACCGGTGGTTTATGCCCTTGCTGGAACTCGATATTCATCCCAAACTGGTACAGTATATCAAACTGGCAGCTACTCAAACCGGCATCAGTAATGAATACGTACGGGCACCAAGGCTGGTGCTGGAAGGCGAGGAAAGGGAGAGGGTGCTGGGGATTATAAAGCAGGGGATTGCTACGAGGCCGGTTTTATAAGTAAAAAGTAAAAAACCCGTAGAGGCAGAACCGAAACAGTAGCCAGCAGTTTTACAGGAGGAGATGTCCCCTTCTTGCTTTTTACCAACGACAATCCACTAACAACTAACGACTGAACTATGTCAACAGACGCAACTATACAAGAGATAAACGAAGTGATGAACGCTTCCTGGGAAGCCTTTCATGTTTACCGGAAATTATCGCTTAAGCAGCGGGCCGGATTTATGCGGGCTATTGCAAAGGAACTGGAAGCCGCAGGTGATGAACTGATCAGGACAGCCATGCAGGAAACCAATCTGCCTGAAGCCCGGTTAAGAGGTGAACGCGGAAGGACGATCTATCAGCTCGAAAGCTATGCGGATGCCTGTGAAAAGGGAGAATGGCTGGAAGCGAGAATAGATCAGGCAAATCCCGGGAAGACACCGCCCAAACCGGATATCCGTAAAATGCTTGTACCGGTTGGTCCTGTAGTGGTATTCGGAGCCAGCAATTTCCCTTTTGCTTATTCCACCGCAGGAGGAGATACGGCCACCGCTTTTGCTGCCGGTTGTCCGGTGATTGTGAAAGCCCATCCGGCTCATCCCCGGACCTCTTATCTGGCAGCACAGGCAATATTCCGTGCAGTGGAAAACACCGGGATGCCCGCCGGTGTTTTTGCGCATGTGACCGGGATGTCTTTTGAAGTAGGAAAAGCATTGGTGACTCATACTTATTGCAAAGCTGTTGGTTTCACCGGCTCCTATGCAGGTGGTAAACAGCTTTTTGACTGGGCCAATCAACGACCGGAACCTATTCCGGTTTTTGCCGAGATGGGCAGTGTGAACCCGGTTTTCTTATTGCCTGAAAAATTAGCCGCTGCTGCCGCGGATATCGCCACGCAATATGCCGGCTCTATAACACTGGGTGTCGGTCAATTCTGTACCAATCCCGGACTCATCATCGGGACTGATGGTACGGATCTGCAACAATTTATTCATGACCTGGGGAAAGCGATCCAGCAAACCCTGCCCGGTATTATGCTGCACCAGGGGATTGCCGATAATTTTGCCGCAAAGCGAGAGGAAGCTCTGATGCAGGATAATGTACACCTGGTGGCTGAATCCAATCAGCCCGTTGCGGATCTGGCAGCGGGAGTGCCGACTGTTGCCACGGTGGATGGAAAAACATTTTTGGCCAACCCGCTTTTACATAAAGAAGTATTCGGTCCTTATTCACTTGTTGTGCGTTGTGCAGATGCCGTTGAAATGCTGCAAGTAGCCCTGCATCTCGAAGGTCAGCTGACGGCCACTTTGATGGCTACCACAAAGGATATGGCTGCTAATGACGCATTGGTGGAAGCAGTGAAAAACATTTGCGGCCGCATTGTGCTGAATGGCGTGCCCACCGGTGTGGAAGTCTGCCTCAGTATGCAGCATGGCGGCCCATTCCCTGCATCCACGGACTCCAGGTTTGGCTCAGTAGGTGCAGACGCTATTAAACGGTTTGCAAGACCACTTTCCTTCCAGAACTGGCCGGATGAGTTGTTGCCGGAGGAGCTGAAGGAGGGGAACCCGTTGGGTATAACCAGAGCAGTTAGTAGTTAGTAGTCGGAAGTTAGTAGCCTGCCTGACGGTAGGCAGGTCATCAGCCCCTTCTTAGCGAATGTTGGTTACTATACCGATTCTACTTCTATGGGATTTTTTACTTTTTACTGTTGAATTTTGACTTTATATCGGGTGCCTGAACCAGCGATCATCCTCAAACCCGTCTATTTTCATTACATTCGCGCCCAATAACAACAACCCCATGCGTCAAGACGAATTACTGGCTAAAAGAAGCGGAAATCAGTGTGAATTATGTGCAGCATCTGAACCCCTGAAAATTTATGAAGTGCCACCGGCAACAGGAAATATGGAAGATGCCGTTTTTGTTTGTCCGAAATGCCTGGCGCAGATTGAGAAAAAGGAAGAGCTGGACCATGCACATTGGCAATGTCTTACTACCAGTATGTGGAGTGAAGTACCGGTGGTGCAGGTTATGGCCTGGCGGATGCTGAACCGGTTGCGCAATGAAAGCTGGGCGGCTGAGCAGCTGGAAATGATGTACCTGTCTGATGAACAACTGGCCTGGGCCAAAGCATCCGGCGATCATGAGAATGATGCTTCGGTTGAATTGCATAAGGATTGTTATGGCGCAATTTTAAAAAATGGAGACAACGTTGTACTGACCAAATCACTGGATGTAAAAGGCTCATCCGTAAACGCCAAAGTGGGAACGGTGATTCATAATATCCGCCTCGTATCCAGTAATACGGAGCAGATTGAGGGAAGAATCGAAGGACAGCAGATTGTGATATTGACAAAATACCTGAGGAAACAAGGATAGGTTTTTAGTCGGTAGATAGTAGTCGGTAGTTAGTAGTCAACAGCCAATAGTCAATAGTCAATAGTCAAGAGCCAACAGCCGTGTTTTATAAAGCTTTCCGGTTTTGTGTGTCTATACGGGGGAAGAATTTTTTACGTATGAATTTTTAATTTGTATTTGCCGCTGCCTGCAGATTGTCCTCTTTTTTGTGCCTGATGGCAAAGTAGCAGGTGATTATCAGGGAGAGGATCAAATATCCGGTCATCAGATAACCTGCTTCATTAATCCAGAAACCGGCCCCAAACCAATCTCCCTGCAGGTAAATAAAATATAACCCCATTCCGCAACGGACTATTTCCCAGATCATGGCATTGGGATTACGATCCATCAGTTCGGTAAGCGCATATACGGTTAGAAATACAAAGGCTCCGTACCAGTATATATAAGTGCTGTCAATGTTGTTGATATACGCAATGTTGCCAAACAGATAACTGATTGACAAAAGGAGTATCACCAGTTGAATCCAGGCCCAGGCGGTAAATGACGGAGATGTTTTAGTGTCATATTTTTCGAAGTGATAAACATCTTCAATTTTATACACTGGATATTTTGCGGCCACATCGGCCGGACGATAACCGGTACGTCTGAACCAGAGCGTGAATTTATCCAGCCAGTTATTGGTACGCCAGGCATCCCTGATCATCAGCCAGAGATGCTGGAAATTGATCCGGATCGGGTTCCAGGTTTTGGCTGGCCGGGAAATACCATAAACAGGGGGTACTTCTTTTAATTCTTCCTGGAAAGTGCCGAATATTTTATCCCAGATAATGAAAATCTGCGACAGGTTTTTATCCATGTATTCCGGGTTCACGGCATGGTGTACCCGGTGATGACTGGGTGTGACAATTATTTTTTCCAGGAATCCCATTTTGCCGATATGCCGGGTATGATACCAAAACTGGGCAAATAACTGCAGGGGAGCCACTGTTGCAATCACCTGTTCGGGTATACCCAGCAGGGCAGCCGGTAACAGGAGTACGGTAAACATATTAAAGAAAGCAGAAATGCTTTGCCGCAGGGCACAGGCCAGATTGTAATCTTCGCTGCTGTGATGGATTACGTGCAGGTTCCAGAACAGGTTTACCTCATGACTCCAGCGGTGCACCCAATACCCGTTAAAATCAATGATGATAAACGTCAGGATATAGACCAGGACTGTATTCTCAATATGGGTCAGGGCCATATATTGTAACATAAAGGGATAAATCCCGATGGCAATCGTGATTTCCAGCACACTCTTGGTGACATTGGTAATTCCCGAACTCAGGGAGGAAATCATATCCATATTCCGGGCAGTATCAAATCCTTTTCTCCAGCCCCACCATTTTTCAAAAAGTACCAGCACCAGGAAGGCTGGCATGGCAATGAGTAGTATCTTTCCGTAGGTTTCCATGTACAAGCAATTGGAGGCTAATTTAGAGAAAGTTAATAGAAAATGGAAAATAGATAATAGGAGGTGTAAGTGGTGAGTGGTGAGTGGTGAGTGGTGAGTGGGGCTGGGGGAACTCAATAAATTTATATATGGCGAAATATGTATTTGACTGTGTGGATGCACACACTTGTGGTAATCCGGTACGATTGGTAAAGAAGGGCGGACCGGAACTGGTTGGTAACAGCATGAGCGAGAAGCGTCAGCATTTCCTGCGGGAATATGACTGGATCAGGACCGGGCTGATGTTTGAACCCCGCGGACATGATATGATGAGCGGCAGTATCCTCTATGCCCCGCATGATCCTGCGAATGATGTGGCTGTCTTATTTATTGAAACCAGCGGCTGCCTGCCGATGTGCGGTCATGGTACGATCGGAACGATTACAATTGCCATAGAAGAAGGATTGATAAATCCCAGAGTGCCTGGTACTGTCCGGATGGAGGCTCCGGCAGGTCTTGTTATGATTTCTTATAAACAGGATTCCGGAAGTGGAAAAGTAGAGAGTGTAAAACTGACGAATGTGCCGGCTTTCTTGCATTCGGCGGAACTTACGGCAGATTGTCCGGAGCTGGGTGAATTGGTGCTGGATGTATCCTATGGTGGAAATTTTTATGCGATTGTGGATGTACAGAAAAATTTTAAGGGACTGGAGCATTATCCGGCTGATAAACTGATTGCATGGGCCAGGCAATTGCGGAAAAATATAAATGCGAAGTATAGTTTTGTACATCCGGATGATCCGACAATCAACGGTTGTTCCCATATTTTATGGGCGGGATCCGTGCTGGATAAAACCTCTACTGCCCGCAATGCAGTGTTTTATGGCGACAAAGCCATTGACCGTTCACCCTGTGGAACCGGCACCAGCGCACGGATGGCTCAATGGTATGCAAAAGGAAAACTCAAAAAGGGAGATGAATTCATTCATGAGAGCATTATCGGTAGTAAATTTATCGGACGTATAGAAGAAGAACTGACCGTGCATGGCAAACCGGCCATCCGCCCTTCGGTGGAAGGATGGGCAAAAGTGTATGGGTATAATACGATCTGGATTGATAAAGAAGATGATCCGTATGCGTATGGTTTCCAGGTAATATAATCAGGTGTGAGGTGCCAGGAGTGCGCTGTAAATAATGTTCAACCTTTTTAACCTTTCAACAAGTTAACTTATCAACTATAGCAACATGTCCTCCAGAAAAAAATTCCTGTTCCAGGCCGGCGCACTCACTGCAGGCTCCATGCTGGCCAATTCATTTGGAAACAATGTATTTGCCATTTTTAAAAACCGGATTGCTCCGTCGGACCAGATTAATGTGGGTGTGATTGGCGTGAATGGGATGGGTTGGTCGGACCTTAAAGCGATGTTGAAAGTGCCCGGGGTAAACCTGGTGGCCCTTTGTGATGTGGATAAGAATGTACTGGATAAACGTATGGGTGAACTGAAGGCGATGAATGTGGATGCATCAAAAGTGAAGACCTATGCCGATCACCGGGCATTATTGGATCAGAAAGATATAGATGCCGTGATTATTGGCACACCTGATCACTGGCATTGCCTGCAAATGGTGGATGCCTGTGCCGCCGGAAAGGATATTTATGTAGAAAAGCCGGTTGGCAATTCCATTGAGGAATGCCGTGTCATGATTGCCGCCCGGAAAAAATACAACCGGGTGGTACAGGCCGGTCAATGGCAACGCAGTCAGCAGCATTTTAAAGAAGCCGTGGATTTTGTACATGGCGGCCAGCTCGGTAATATCCGTTCTGTGAAAGTCTGGTGTTTTGTAGGGTGGAAAAAACCGATTCCTTATGTAGCGGATTCTGCCATTCCTGCCGGGGTGGATTATAACCGGTGGCTGGGGCCGGCACGTATGCGTCCCTTTAATGCCAACCGTTTTCATTTCACCTTCCGCTGGTTCTGGGATTATGCAGGAGGCCTGATGACCGATTGGGGAGTCCACCTGCTGGATTACGCCTTGCTGGGAATGAAAGCCACCACGCCGCTCTCCGTCAGTGCCATGGGTGGTAATTTCGGCGACCCGTCATCCCCGCAGGAGACACCCGATACACTGACTGCCCTGTACCAGTTTGATAAATTCAGTTTGTCCTGGGATCATGCGATCGGGATTGAGAACGGGTTGTATAAACAAAACCATGGTATTTCCTTTATCGGGGATAACGGCACGCTGGAACTGGACCGCGGCGGATGGGAGGTAATGGAAGAAGCCAGGAGCCAGAAAAAAGTATTGGTGGAACGTAAAAAGTCCGTAGACAACGGACTGGATAAGCACATGGAAAATTTTGTATCGGTTATACGTTCCCGTAAAATGCAGGACCTGAAATGCTCCATTGAAGAAGCCTCGCATATCGCTATGCTCAGCCAGATGGGAAATATTGCTTTCCGGAGTGGTGAAAAGCTGGATTGGGATAAGAATAACCATCGGTTTACGGATAAGAAAATCAATAAGAAATACCTCGCCGCTCCCTATCATAACGGGTATGCCATTCCTAAAATAAGCTGAACATGCAGACAAGATGGTTTAAGGTATTTCTGTTAATGGCCGTGCTGATTTGTGCAGCTTTGCTGAATCTTCGTTCGGGCCGGCAGAAAACCCTTGTGCCCGGTATGGGATTGCCTGATTTTTTTGTTGTGGTACTGGGTATCGCGCAGGATGCCGGTTATCCGCAGGCGGGCTGTGAAAAGGAATGTTGTGCTGTTTATTGGAAAGGGAAGGAAGATAAAAAACTGGTAACCAGCCTGGCCCTGGTTGACCGCGAAGCTGGAAAATACTGGCTGATTGAAGCCACACCGGATATTGGGTTGCAACTGAAAAACCTGCAGCAATATTTACCAGCGGCACCGGATTACAGTCCGGACGGAATATTTATCTCACACGCGCATACTGGTCATTATACCGGGTTGATGGAGTTCGGCCGTGAAGCCATGGGGGCAAAGAATATACCTGTATATGCCATGCCCCGGCTCGATACTTTTCTCCGCAGCAATGGTCCCTGGAGCCAGCTGGTTGGTTTAGCGAATATCCGGTTGCAAACTATGCAGGAAGACAGCGCCGTGCGGTTATCCGCCTCTTTGTCGGTGATTCCCGTACGGGTACCTCACCGCGACGAGTATTCCGAAACAGTAGGCTTCCGGGTAATACATGGAACCAGAAAATTGCTTTTTATTCCTGATATTGATAAATGGGAATTGTGGTCAAAAAACAGTACGGAGTATCTGAAGGAGTATGATTATATCCTGATCGACGGGACATTTTACAAAAACGGTGAATTACCTGGACGGGATATGCGTGAAGTGCCACATCCCTTTGTGGAAGAATCGGTCCGTTTATTCTCTGTATTACCGGATTCTGTAAAAGCTAAGATTCATTTTATTCATTTCAATCATACCAACCCGTTGCTGAAGAAAAAATCGGATGATAAAGACCGGGTAAAAGCAGCCGGCTTTGGCGTGGCGGAAGAAGGGATGATTATAACTCTTTAAAAATAGTATATGCGTCAGTTTAGTTTATTACCGGTAGTCTTACTTGCCGGAATCTCCGGGGCTGTTGCTCAGGCTCCCCTGCAACGTACTTCCTTTGTTAATTTCTCACAAGTCAGTATACAGGATGATTTCTGGCGGCCTAAAATTGATAAAGTAGCCACAAAAACACTGGAAGCCTGTATCTATCAGATAGAGACGGCCACTCCCCGTATCCGCAATTTTGAAAGGGTGGCCAGGGCGGCGGGGGAGGAGCATGAAGGTATTTTCTATGATGACAGTGATGTATTCAAGGCACTTGAGGCCATGGCTTATTCGCTCAAGACACACCCCAGTGCAGCCATGGAAAAAAAGTGTGATGAATGGATTGATAAAATTGCCGCGGCCCAGCAACCGGACGGGTATCTGAACACCTGGTATACGCTGAAGGGTTTAAAGGACAGGTATACCGATATGAGTATGCATGAAGATTACAATGCCGGTCATATGATTGAAGCCGGTGTGGCCTATTACAATGCGACCGGTAAACGCAAATTGCTGGATGTTTGTATCCGCTGGGCCGATCATTTTGACGCGCTTTTCGGACCAGGTAAAAAACATTGGGTTACCGGTCACCAGGAACTGGAACTGGCCCTGGTGAAACTGTATAATGTAACCCTGAATGCAAAATACCTGACGCTGGCAGACTGGTTGCTGAGCGAAAGAGGAAAGAAACTGGCCAAGGGCTATACCTGGACTGACTGGAAGGATACAGCTTATGCACAGGATGTGGTGCCGGTAAAAGAACAAAAGGAGATAACCGGTCATGCCGTTCGCGCGATGTACATGTATACCGGTGCCGCGGATGTGGCGGCACACACGGGTGATACGGCCTATATGAAAGCCATGCGTACCGTGTGGGAAGATGTGGTGTACCGCAATATGTATATTACCGGTGGCATTGGTTCTGCAGGGAGCAACGAAGGTTTCAGTGTGGATTATGATCTTCCTAATGAACATGCATACTGTGAAACCTGCGCATCCGTGGGCATGGTATTCTGGAACCAGCGGATGAATGCGCTCACCGGGAAGGCCGAATATATGGATGTACTGGAGAGAAGTTTATATAATGGGGCCCTGGACGGTTTAAGCCTGAGCGGAGATCGTTTCTTCTATGGCAATCCGCTGGCTTCACGAGGTCAGCACCAGCGCCGGGAATGGTTTGGTACGGCCTGTTGTCCGGCCAATATTGCCCGTATGGTGGCCTCTCTGGGTAATTATATTTATGCCTTTAATGCCAATTCCATTTTTGTGAATTTATTTGCCGGCAGCAGCACATCCTTTAATCTGAAAAATGGATTGGTGCAGGTGAAAATGGAAACCAATTATCCCTGGGAAGGCAATGTAAAACTGACCTTTGATCCCGTTAAGAAGTCCGTCTTTAAAGTATTACTTCGTTTGCCCGGCTGGATGTATGATGTGGTAGCCCCCGGCGGACTTTATACCGTCAAACAGGAAGGAGATGATGGCGTGATGGATCATGTTGATCCGGAACTTTTAGTCAATGGGAAAAAAATGGAGTATACGATACAGGATGGGTACCTCGTTGCGGAAAAGGAATGGAAAAAAGGGGATCAGCTTGAATTACGGTTGCCGATGGATGTCAAGCTGGTTGAGTCACGTCCTGAGTTAAAACAGGATCAGTACCGGGTGGCGATTCAACGCGGTCCATTGGTCTATTGTGTGGAGGGGGCTGATAATAACGGGAAAGCCTGGAATATCATCGTGCCGGGAAATACAAAGTTTGAAACCATTGACTATAAAGTGCTGGATGAGCCGGTAAAAGCTATTACGGCCATCGTGCCGGTGGTTACTGTGGGAGATGATGGTTTGTCTTTAAAGACAGAGCAAAAGAAAATCGTGGCCATCCCGTATTATACCTGGGCCAACCGGGGGAAGAATGAAATGCAGGTCTGGTTGCCAACTAGGATAACGGATGTGAAGGTGAATTATTGATGAGCCGATATGCCGATGTGCCGATTATGGAGAATCAGGAAAGATTGCAGGCCGTTTTATTGAGCGAAGGGTGAGAGGCCAACCTGTCATAATAAAAATGATAAAATGAAAAATACAGCGTTGTTAATAGCCATTTTTTGGTCAGGTGTTTCATTTTCCCAGGTGAATAAAGCCCCGGCATACCCGCTGATTACCCATGATCCTTATTTAAGTATCTGGAGCAATACGGATAAACTCAATGAATCGGTAACCCATCATTGGACCGGGGCGGAACAATCGCTGATAGGTATACTGAATGTGGACGGGCAGTATTACAATTTCCTGGGTCAGCCTGTTTACCCGCCCGAAACATTACTGGAACCCGGTGCGGCAGTACCCTCCGGATGTCAATATACAACGGAGAAACCGGGAAAAAACTGGATGCAGGAGAAATATGCAGCAAAAGACTGGATAGCCGGTAAAATGCCTTTTGGCAGTGGCTGGAATCAGGAAGCGGTGACGGAATGGAAATCAAAAGAGATCTGGGTAAGAAAAATATTCACGCTGGATCAGCTGCCTGCAGGCCAGTTGCTCCTGCAACTCAGGCATGATGATGATGTGGAAGTTTATATTAACGGACAGCTGATTTATCAGTGTACCGGTTGTTATACCAGCGAGCTGAAAAATTTCGCTTTGGATGAGCAACTCCGGAAGAGTCTCCGGAAGGGCAGTAATGTACTGGCCATCCATTGTACCAATACGGGCGGTTTTGCGTGGATTGATGCAGGCCTCGCTTCTCAAAAGAAAATGAGCGGTGTAATCCCGGCTGTACAAACCAGCCTGGAGATGACAGCCACGAAAACCAAATATAGTTTCCATTGCGGACCGGTGTACCTGATGTGTGATTTTATTTCACCGTTGATTGCTTCGGATGCTGATTTACTGGCAAAGCCGGTCAGTTATATTCAATTTCATGTACAATCACTTGATAACCGTACGCATGATGTAACCTTGTATTTCCTGGCATCCGATAACCTGGTCAGGAATAAACCGCAGGCAGAGGTCAAGAAGCAGAAAGCGCTATTCGGGAAACTACAGTATCTCAAAGCCGGTACCAAAGAACAGCCGGTATTGAAAACCAAAGGAGATGATGTCCGGATTGACTGGGGTTATTTATACGTGGCAGCTTATAAAGGAGCGAAAATTGTACAAAGCGTGGAGTCTACTTTACCCGGAAAGAAACTGACCGGTTACTCAGAAACCCGGATCAGTTTCGGGAAAACCGGAGAACTGCCTGTTCCCCAGACTCTGATGCTGGCGTATGATGACCTGTATTCCATTGAATATTTTAATCAGCAACTGAAACCCTGGTGGAAGAAAAATTACAACAGTACGGAACAAATGCTGGAAAAATCCATGGAAGAGGCTGCAAATATCATGGATCGGTGTGATCAGTTTGACCGGCAACTCTATATCGATGCGGAGAAAGCCGGAGGGGAATCTTATGCCAAACTTTGTGTAATGGCCTACCGGCAATCACTGGCGGCTCATAAACTGGTCCGGGGTCCCAATAATGAAATGCTGTTCCCGCAAAAAGAAAATTTCAGTAACGGATCCATATGGACGGTAGATGTGACCTATCCGTCTGCCCCCCTCAGTCTCCTGTACAATCCCGGTCTGCTGAAAGGAATGATTGAGCCGATCATGTTTTACAGTGAGTCCGGCAAATGGGCAAAGCCGTTTCCGGCTCATGATCTGGGTACCTATCCTGTGGCTAACGGGCAGACGTATCCTGAAGATATGCCGGTAGAGGAAGCCGGCAACATGATTATTCTCACGGCGGCTATCTGTAAAGCGGAGAAAAAATTTGATTTTGCCAAAAGACACTGGCCCGTGCTGAGTCAGTGGGTAGAGTTCCTCGTGAAAGACGGTTTTGATCCCGCCAACCAGTTATGTACAGACGACTTTGCCGGGCACCTGGCCCGGAATTGTAATTTGTCACTGAAAGCTATAGCCGGGATTGCGGCCTATGCACAGATGGCAAGAGGGTTGGGTAAAAAAGAGCCTGCTGCAAGTTACCAGGCTATCGCCGCGGATTATGCCCTGCGCTGGATGCAGCTGGCGGATGCGGGAGATCACTTTGCACTGACATTTGATAAGAAGGGTACCTGGAGTCAGAAGTATAATCTGGTATGGGATAAGTTACTGGGACTGGATTTGTTCCCGCCATCCGTTTATGAAAAAGAAACCCGGTATTACCTGGGCCGGCAATTGAAGTACGGATTGCCGCTGGACAGCCGGAGAACGTATACAAAATCGGACTGGATCTGCTGGACGGCCACTTTGTGTCCTGACCCTAAGGATTTTGAACAGCTGATTGAACCGGTATTAAAGTTTGCAGAGGAAACGCCTGACCGGGTACCATTGAGTGACTGGCATGAAACCAGTAATGGAAAACAATCCGGCTTTCAGGCCCGGAGTGTTGTGGGAGGATATTTTATAAAAATGCTGGAGAAGAAGTGGGCGAAAACTGATTAATTTCTTACATATAACCGGGCTTCTTCCACGGCTGCGTCACAGGTGACTCTTATATACTGGAATAAAGTAGACACAAGACGGTTATCATAAGGGCCTGTCACAAGACTCTCCATTTTCTTCATAGTCGGAAGGATCAGGTTGCCGAATCCCATGACGAATACAGTGGTTTTCAGTTCGTGAAGAATTCTCCTGATCGTGTTGCTGTCATTTTGCGGTATGGCCTTTTCCATTTTTTCCATATTAGCGGGTACCTGTCTGATAAAATGCAGCAGCACTTCCTGTTTGAATTCCTCATCACCCTGGGCGGCTTTTTCAAGGTAATCAAAACAAAGTACATTGCCTTTCAGGCCAAAAATGTCATAGTGATTTTCTGTAGAAGAGGCAGGATAGCTTACAGACGTATAAACGGGGGCGGCAATTGCGTTCATTGGGTTTTCTTTAGGGTGATAGATTGACTGGTCTTTTACAGGATTTCCGGATTTTAACAGGAAACAGTTTGTGGCTGTTTCGGATGTAAAAATGCAAACAATTTTTCTTTTTCAGGTAAAATTTCGCTGACCGGGCGTATTTATTCGATAAATGGAAATGGTAGAATAAGCAGTTTTTACGGAGGGATTTTCCATGGATTATTACATCCGGTATAAGTGGTGTGTTACCTGAAATAAAGACCGGTGATCAGATTTTCCCAAGTGTTTTCAGCAGATTGATCATATCCGTTTTATGCGATTTGCTGACAGGGATTAAATAGTCGGCGATCTGCAGCGCATTTCCGTCAAATCCCCTTATATATTGCGTGTTTACAATATAGGAACGATGTGCTCGTCTGAAATGCAGCTCCTTAATACTGTCTTCCACGCCTTTGAGCGTCCCATGTACAATGATTTTTTTATCGGGGGTTACATATTTTACATAATCTCCCACACTTTCAATGAACAGGATTTCGGATAATGAAAGTCGGATAAATTTACCATCAGACTTTAATACCAGGTTTTTATGGTCCCGGGCAGATGGATGGGTGGTTTGGTATTCTCTTACCTTTTCTAACGTTTGTTTAAACCGCTCTGCCGTAACGGGTTTTTTCAGAAAATCAGTAACTGTATAATCAAAAGCGGTGACTGCATAATCGGTATTGCCGGATGTAATCACCACACATGGCTTGGTTTCCAATCTATCCAGCAGGTTAAATCCGCTGAATTCCGGCATATCAATGTCCAGGAAAAGAATATCCGGAAACTGTTGTTGTAAAAAATGGAAGGGCCTCCAGCGCACCGGAGAATTGCGCGAGAATATCTATTTCACCGGATGTACAGAATCGCTCCAGTACTTTACGGGAAAGCGGGTCATCGTCTACGATGATACAACTAAGATTTTTCTTCAAGTTGAATATATGCTTTGAGCCTGATTAATTCCTCTTTTATATGCGGGAAGCCTGCCTCAATCTCCTGCAATACCTGTCTGTATAAAACGGCTGATTCTTCCAGCCGTTGTATTTCAAGACAGCTTTTCTCCAGGATGGCCATCTGGTTGGTGATTCCGGTCAGCCCTACATAACTAAAGGAGGGTTTTAACCGGTGTGCTACTGATCTGAATCCTGTAATATCCCCTTCCTGGTATTTTTCTTCCAGTTCTTTGAGCCCCGTTGGCAGGGCTTCAACAAAACTTTCAAAAATTTCCACAGCATATCCGGGGTCATCTTCATAAACCGAGTTCAGAAAATCACGGTCTAATGACTGACTGAATTCAAAATTCCTCATAGATATTACAGAAATAAATAATTACATTTCAAAAATAAGGGTAAATGATTATATATTAATAATATTTAGTACTTAATTTAAGAATCGGTTACTGGCTTATCGAAAAATTGGAGGGTCTTATCGAAATCGCCGGTGCCAGGGGAGCCCGTCACACTAATTTTACGAATTATTGATTCCAGGTTGAGGGACTGAGGCGTAATGATTATGAAGACTGATTATCTGATTTATAAAATTGTACGGGCAGGCCATCAGGATGGTTTGCGTTTACCCGAAAAGCAACGGATCAGCATTGTGAACCTGATGCTGTTGTTATCGGGTATTATATCCCTGTTTTTTCTGCTGACGGGTCTGATATACCCGATTCCTTCTCTCGTGGTTTTTGCGGGGTTGAATCTCGGGCTGAACGGAGTAGCCATCTGGCTGAATTCGCGGTACCGGTATGCAGCTGCCAAAGCATTGCCCCTGGCCACCAACAGTTTTATGCTTTTTATAGTATCTCACGTGTATGATTTCGGAGAGCATATGTTTCTTTTCTTTTTCTCCGTCCTGGCGGCTTTTGTTATTTGTTATGATTTCCGGAAAGATGCCGGAAAATACATGCCGGTTTTTTTGTTCACCCTTGCCCTGATCACAGGCGGTTTTATTTTACCACATGGCCTTATAGGGGAAGTCAGTACCAACCCGGTGTTTGTGGGGTGGATGGACAACATAATTAAAGCCGCAGCATTGGGGCTTTTCCTGTTGTTTATTTATCTCCTGGTACGGATGAATTTCAGTTCAGAAAAAGAGCTGAATCTGCTGCTTCAGCAATATAAGGACAAGGAATCGGAACTGAAACGTGCCCGGGTAAAAGCGGAAGATGCCTCGATTGCGAAATCCCGGTTCCTGAGTAATATGAGTCATGAACTCCGAACACCCCTCAACGGTATTATCGGTACGGCGAATTTATTGTTGCATGAAGCCGAGGCAAAGGGCTGTGAAGCAGATCTGACGGTACTCCGCAATTCAACGGAACAAATGCTGGGATTGGTGAATGATTTGCTTGATTTCAGTAAAATTGAATCCGGACAGGCAGAACTGGAAGTCCGTAAGTTTTCGGTAAAAACGATGCTGGAGAACGTCAGCCTTTTATTTCAGGAAAAAGCCCGTTTACGGAATCTCCGGATACACGTACATTGCGATGAAAAACTGGACCGCCTGCTCTCGGGGGATGAAATGAGAATCCGCCAGGTATTGCTGAATCTGATTTCAAATGCGGTCAAATTTACACCCGGTGGCGGGGAAATTTCTATTAAGGCCTTACTGACGGCTTCGAGTAATACGTTTGTATCTGTGCATTTTTCAGTTACAGATACGGGTATTGGTATACCACCGGATAAACTTCAGGTTATTTTTGAAAGTTTCAGCCGGTTGAATGAAACTTCCAAACGCGGTACCGGGGGCACCGGACTCGGATTATCCATCAGTCAGAAACTGGTGGAGCTGATGGGCGGGAAACTTTCGGTGAAAAGTGAATTACAGAAAGGGAGCAATTTTTCTTTTACCATTGAACTCTTCAATACACAAAGTAAAGCAGACACGGTTATTAATACCGCTAAACTAAAGGAACTGAAAAGCCTGAAAGGAATACGGATACTGCTGGCCGAGGATAACGAAATCAATATGGCGGTAGCCCGGAAATTCCTGAAGCGCTGGGATATAGAACTGGCTGAAGCAAAAAACGGGGCAGAGGCACTGGAACTTTTTAATCACCACAACTACGATATGTTGTTACTGGACCTGGAGATGCCGGTTATGGATGGGTTTGATACCATCCGGGAGGTGCGGAAAAAAGATCCCCTGCTGCCGGCTGTTGCCTTTACCGCGGCGGTTTTTGAAAATATGCAGGAAACGCTGGCGGGTCATGGGTTCTCTTCCTATATTCAGAAGCCTTTCCGCCCGGAAGATTTATACAACCTGATTGTGGCACAGGTACACCCGACACTGAGTAATTAAACGAATATGCTGAGCCAAATAGGCCAACAGCAGGCCCCCTGGCAGTACTTCTGTTATCACTTATGATTTGAGGATTTGCCTGACTTTCTATCATACCCCGACCGGGATTTGCAAAACAAATGGGCTGTTTCACAAAAGTGAAACAGCCCATTTGTTTTGCACTATCTTATTGATAAAACCGGAGACAGGTACGGATACCTGGGCGGAGATTACTTTTGTTTATAAACTTTAAGTGTCACCGATTGTCCTTCGCTGGTAATGGTAACGAAATAGATGCCGGCCGGCTGACGGGTCAGGTCAATGTTGAAGTGGTTATTCCCTTTTACCGCAGCCAGGTTACCTGCACCCAGGTGAAGTCCGCTGCCGTTCGTCATCACCCATCCTGTTTTACCCGCTTTTTCACAATACAGATCAATTTCTGCATTGCTATTCGTGACCGGGTTGGGATAAACGGTGGCGCTGAAACGGGCACCCGTCTGACAGGTGTTGATTGTTTTAACCACCCTGGAATAGCTATGAGTCCCTTTAAAGATGGCCTTAATCCTGTAATATACATACCCGCGTGCGGGGGTATTGTCAGTAAACCTGAACCGGGTCAGACTGTCCGTGCTGGCATCCTTTGCATAAAGCGTGGCAATTTTCTGAAACACGCGGTTGTCATAACTGCTTTCGATTTCATATTGTTCTGCCAGTTCCCCTGTGACTGTAAAACTGATTATCGATTTACAATCCTGTTGGCGGGCAGTAACTTCAGTAAAGGTTACCGGGAGAACGGCTCCGCAGTAAAACGAAGCGAGGTCCGCCGTCAGGGTACGTTGCAGACATCCGCCGCCCAGTGTAATGGTACATATATACTCACCATCATTGGCTTCCACATAGTTGGCAAAGAAAAGGGCACGGGTACTGCTCAGCACAACGGAAGGACTGCTGCTGTTTGCCCAGGAATAGGTAGCGCCTGCCAGGGAAGGTGCCTGCAGCAGGAAGGCGGAATTACGACAGGGCTGATAGGCATTTTCAAGCGCAAGGGATCCCATCGTACCCACAGAAATTTCTGACAGGGTGGAATTTCCGCAATTGTCGGTTACCATCAGGCTGTAAATGGCATAGGCATCCAGATTGCTGATGGTGTAACTGGCCGGCGCATTTGCCGCCAGGTTGGTATAAACCGCTTCAGGTGAAGGGCTGATTCTTTTCAGATCATAGCGGAAGGGACCGAATCCGCTGGTTTCGATATACGCATAGCCTTTCGTGGTGGGTATACCACCGGATTCACAAACAAAACTGACTTTACGGCTAACGGTAGGTAAAGTGCCAGAGGGTAATACGGTAACGGTTGTCTGCAGGGTATCGCTGGTCCGGCCATCACACCAGTCTTGTTCTGCAATAGCCAGCAGGGTATAGTTGCCAGCAGGGATGTTTGCATACTGACCGGAGTTGTTGGCATCCACCAGCGTGGATCCGTTCCATAATTCCGAACGGTAATTACCCCAGCCAAAGTAGGTGATATCCGCGTCAATATTGCCTGAACTGCCACATTGCTGGCTTACCACGGGCTGCATAGTGAACGTGATGATGTCCCAGACCGGAGTTGTAACGGTAAAGTTTATAACGGTGCTGCCACATCCGTTGGCAATTGTAAACCCATACACCGCATTGGGAGTGAGGTTATGAAAATAAAAGAGACCGTCGTATGGATTTAACGTGGATGTCTGACCGATGTTATCAGGGCCACTGGTGATAGTTACCGTTGTGATATCCATGTTGGCCAGATAACCGGTGAGCTTCAGTTTTGCCGTAGTGGTGCCGTTTTTATATGAACATTCCTTATCCACAACGGAGCCTGAACCGACAGGTGCAATACCAATTCCGCCGGTTGGCGCGGCCAGGATAACCGTGTCTTTTTTTGCACAGGCATCCGTAACAATGATTTTATACGTGCCGGCAACAGGAAGGCCGGTAAAGCTGCCACATTCCCAGTTGGAAGTGGTGACAAATGACTGCAAGAGAGTATTGGTGGCGTTGTTATATAAATCTACTGTAATGGGAGGTTTGGCGTATTCGTTGTACTGGTGTTTTATGGTCAGACTATACGGATCAGGGCCACTGCCGCAACCTTTGATCAGCGGAATCCAGCGGGTGACCAGACTGTCATTGTCCGGATAGTCATAGCAATTACTGCGGCTGACTCCACAGCTGTTGATTACTTCAATATAAACATCCCGGCGGGGAATCACCATATACTGTTCGTCGGCTGTATTGAGTTCAAAGGTTTTGATCAATGCACCCGGTGCGCAGGAAGAAGAACTTTTTTCGTACACATTGAAACGGAGTTTGGTATAATCTGAAATGACAACACCGGTGCCGGCATCATCCATCATCCAGAAATACAAACCTGCGGAGTCACAGGCAATATCATCAAATGCCACATTGGCGCCGGAGAAGGCAACCGGGAGGTTATCGGGCTGCAGGTTTACGGTTTTGGTGATAAACGTACCACAGGCATCTTTAACCCTTACCTGGTATGTTCCCCAGGCAATTGTTGAGTATGCGGCAGCTGGCTGGTATACGGATAACGCGTCATCATAATTAGCACTGCTGTTGCTGATAAAAGAATAACTGTAGGGGAGTGTGCCTCCGGTAACCCCGCTTACTGTGATGGTTCCACCGGCGGAGTAATTGGCACATATACCGCTTGTGGTTACTGTAAAGGAATTGCTCAGTGGCGAAAACAGATTATTGATGGTGGCATTCACATAAACCGTCTGCGTATTGCAGATTGCGGCAAACTGATACGTGCCGGCAGACAATGAGTGAAAGATGTGGGAACTTTGCTCCATCCCGACATGCGACGGACCGGAGATGATTTTGAATGTAACTTCCGGGTTGCCGGTTCCATTGCCCCCCAGTACTACTGTACCATTATCCGGACAAGTGCAATCCGTAACGGTTTGTACATTAATGGTTAACGTAGATGGGCACTGTGTATTACCGGTAAAGGCAGACAGGCTTAAAAGCAACAAGAGCGTGAACTGTTTCATGATACGGATTTTATCGGTCTTCAAAAGGATAAGCGGATATATAATGTATAACCGGACTAAACTAGACAAATCCGTATTTTCCACATAGCATCTTCGTTGTTTTTCGGTAAATGGATATAAAATATCGATTAACTGTATGCGTATAATTCCGAAGGGGTTAATGTGGTGAAAGAGCGCGGCTTTACGTAATCAGTTGTATGTCGTGCACAGGAAGATAAAACAGAACAGGCTGCAACTTTTCAGTTACAGCCTGTATGCTATTGTTGAAATCACTTTTGGGGTTTAATCTTTTAGGTTTTCAGATACAGATTTCAACATGTGTGTTTTTCAAAGGACGGATTGTGTTGTGTAAATTTCTTAATCCATTTGTTTTTTTTTAATTAAGAAATCAGGATCTTGGAATTTCAACTGGTCATCACAGGTATTGGCGGTTGTTCAGGATACTGGTTGGTTTCTTTGGATATCAGCGCCTTTCTTCAGGATTTGGATATTGTGCAATCGTGTTCCGTAATTGCTATGCAAAGATGCAATGCGTTTTTTTTACAAGAAAGCGGTTATCGATAAACAGCCCTGAATTTTCGATAAGCGGATTTTGGAAAGCCGGATTTGAAAAACTACGAAGTGGATTTACTACATGTAATATATTTTAAATAAAATATAAGGGTATATAATTAAATTACTCTTAGTTGCGTTTTACATTTGTTACAATCCAAGTACCAAATCTGATTAGTTCCTATGGAAGCCATTTCTTATCCTGCACAAACTTCTCAAGGGAAGTCCCTGTTAAACCGACCTGGCCTTGTTGAATGGTTCTTCGCACGAAGCGTGCCAGGTGAAAGTGATTACACTTACCGGCTGCGCTTATACCAGATTCTCGCATTCTGTTTTTATTTCCTGGCTTCCTTCCTGAATTTTCTATCATCACAGACCGTCAGCTATATTATTACCGCATTAACCTGTGTGGCCTTACTGGGTATCCGTTACCTGATCGATGCAGGCAGGAGCCGGTTGGCTCATTACCTGTTACTGTCCACGGTCAATATCTCCTTGTTTCTTTTGGTACTAACTGAAGGAATGATGTCGGGTACTAATATGTATTATTCCGCAGTGGTGATCAGCTTTTCCTTTATTTCGCTGAGTGGCTCGAAAGAAGATAAAATATGGTCATTTGGACTTACCGCTTTATTCTACATGGCTACCATACTGTTGTTCTTATCCAGTATGCCATACGGAAAGCCGGTTACTATGGAAACCCAGGTCAATTTCCTGGTGAATATGACTATTTCCTTTAGTCTGATACTCTACATATCGTATATTCTGATGAGTGATAATGGAGTGATGCAGAAAGAACTGGCCAGTAAGCACTCTTTCCTCGAAATCATATTTAACAGTTCACTTCATTCAGAAATTATCGTACATAGCGGCACCGGCATTATCAGTGATTGTAATGTGGAGTCAGACAGGATTTTTTCGGGTGGTATTCGGCAGTCACTGAAAGGAAGCCCGATATCTTCCATTTTTTCTGTAATCAGTACAGACGAAAAAACGCTTTTTGATTCATTGATTGCAAAGCCGGGTGAAAGCTGGTATGGCGAGCGGCAATGCATACGGACCGGGGGAGGACTCTTCCCGGCACAGGTGAGTATGGTTTCTTTCCGGTACGACGGAGATGAGTATAAAAAAATAACCATTGTTGATAATACGGAACGCAGTCAGATACTTGAAGATCTTCGGGTGGCTAAATCAAAAGCGGAGGATTCGGCTTCTGTAAAAACACAGTTTTTGTCGCAGATGAGCCATGAACTCCGTACACCGCTGAATGGCATTATCGGTACCACGAATCTGATGCTGGATGATTCATTGCTGCCCCATCAGCATGAGCACCTGAATGTACTGAAATATTCTTCCGAACATATGCTCGGACTGATCAATGATATCCTGGATCTGAGCAAACTGGAGGCAGATAAAATACAACTGGAAACCATTGAAATAAACCTGGTTGATTTAATCCAGCGAACGGTTTCCGTTTTTCGTCAGCAATTTGCTAATAAGGGACTTACATTGGTGGCCAACATTGACCCGGCTATTACCTTTCTGGTTAAAGGGGATTCCATGCGGTTGAACCAGGTATTGTCCAACCTGCTTTCCAATGCGCTAAAATTCACACAGGAAGGAAAAGTGGCCATAAATGTAAGGGTGATCAGCTCATCCGTGCAGGCAGCCAGTATCCATTTCAGTGTAGAAGATACCGGTATTGGAATATCCAGTGATAAACAGAGCTTAATTTTTGAACAATTCTCCCAGGCCGATGCTAATATAACCCGGCAATATGGTGGTACCGGTCTTGGACTTACCATCAGCCAGAAATTGATAAATATGATGGGAGGCAATATCGGGCTTACCAGTAAACCCGGTATCGGCAGTTGTTTTTATTTTCTTTTGAGTATGCCAAGGTTGGGGCTTATACCGGATGTGCGGAAGGCTGAACCGTTGGCCGGATCGCCGGCAGCATCGGCAATGAGCCCGATCACCGGTGAAATGAATGTACTGGTAGCTGAAGATAATGTGGTGAATATGTTGATTGTTTCCCGTTTTCTCGACAAATGGGGTATCCGCTATACGAAAGCCTGCAATGGGGAAGAAGCCGTGCAGAAATTCCATGATGGGAATGGAGCGTTTGACCTGCTCCTGCTTGATCTGGACATGCCTGAAAAAGACGGTTATATGGCCCTGAAAGAAATAAGGAGCATTAACCAGACAGTTCCGGCTATTGCTTTTACCGCAACAGTAATGGAGCATATGAAAGATCAGCTGGCCAGCAGCGGATTTAATGATTATGTGCAAAAGCCGTTTAAACCCGAAGTACTGCGTGATATGCTGCTGAAATATGCCCGGTCGGCGGCTGCCTGACCGGTTATACACTACTGGCTTCAGCACGATGTGCGATATATCCGGATAGTGCTTAATTTTACAGTTATTCATATCAATCCTTTTATTTATGAAAGCTGTAGTTGTCGGCGGCGGTATTATCGGACTTAGTACATCACTTTACCTGCGCCGTTCCGGTTGGGACGTTACCATTCTTGACAAAGGCGATTTCCTGGATAACTGCTCTTACGGGAATGCCGGGTATATCTGCCCGTCACACTTTATTCCACTGGCCACACCCGGTATAGTTAAACAAGGACTGAAATGGATGTGGAATTCCAAGAGTCCTTTTTATGTACAGCCCAGGTTTGATCTGAACCTTATAAACTGGGGACTTAAATTTATGCAGAGTGCCACTGCACAACAAGTGGAAGCGGTGGCTGCACCACTCCGGGATATTGCCATTTTCAGTAAAAATGAATATGAAGCATGGACCCGTGAACCTGGTTTAAATTTTGCGTATGAACATAAAGGCCTGCTTGAGATTTTCCAGACGGAAGAGGCCGCCAGGCATGCACAGCATACATTGGAAAAAGCACAGGAACTGGGATTGACCGACACGGTTATGTTGAACAAGCAGGAACTGGATCAATTGGAACCGGGTGTAAAAATGAATGCCATCGGTGCCCTGTTTTTTAAATGCGATGCCCACTGTTATCCAAACAAGCTGATGCAACAATTACTGGACTGGCTGTCAGCATCCGGTGTGCGACTGGTAAAGAATACGGAGGTTACCGGATTTGAAACCAGCAACGGACGCATAAATAAAGTGCTGGCCGGCAAAGAGGCATTCGATGCAGATGAAATTGTACTGGCAACCGGTTCCTGGGGCCGCCAGACTGCTGCTTTACTGAATGTCCGTATTCCGCTGATGCCCGGCCGCGGATATTCTGTTACGTTGGAGAATTCTCCATATAAACTGAATTATCCCTCGATCCTGGTAGAGGGCAGGGTAGCAACAACACCCATGGATGGCAACAAAATCCGTTTTGGCGGAACGATGGAAGTGACATCACATAAAACACCTCCCCGGATGAACCGGGTGCAGGGTATTCTGGATACAGTAAAACGATATTATCCCGAATTTGATATCCCTTTACCACCCACGGATAAAATCTGGTATGGATACCGGCCTTGTTCGGCTGATGGTTTGCCTTTTATCGGCCGTGTAAAAAAATATACCAACCTCACCCTGGCTACCGGACATTCCATGCTTGGATTAAGTTTAGGAGCAGGTACCGGGAAACTCGTCAGCGAATTTGTGAATCATACGCCCCTGAGTATGGATATGCAGGCGTTTGATGTGGAACGGTTTTCCCGGTAAAAGAACCGGCCGTCTCTCATGGCCGCTTTTATACAGCCTGTAAAATTCTCTTAAATAATCAGGGTTGCAACACTATTTCGGCCGGGGACGGGTTTCTCTCCCGCAGACTCCTTATTTTTACAATTGCGTATGAACTTTTCAGCCACCCGACTTCCTTATCGTCAAACCGGCGTTTTCTCCGGAATTGTTCTGGACTATATTGACCAGGCCGATACCATTCGCCCGTTTGCAGCAGCCGCACCCTCCATAAAGGGTATTGAAAAGGCAATGGCAGCCCGGAAAGCAGTTGCCGTGAACCGGACATTACTGGTGGATGAACTGGAAAAGCAATACGCCGATGTGGAAACCAGCCATAAAGTAAAGCAGCATATCCAGTCATTACTTTCCGGCAACACTTTTACTGTTACCACGGCACACCAGAATAATATTTTCACCGGCCCCTTATATTTTATTTATAAAATCCTGCACGCAGTAAAACTGGCAGCCAGTTTACAGGAAAGCTATCCCGGTTATCAGTTTGTACCGGTTTATTATATTGGTTCAGAAGATGCGGATCTGGATGAACTGAATAATATTCAGGTGTGTGGTGAAAAATCAGTTTGGGAAACACGGCAGCAGGGAGCCGTTGGACGAATGAAGGTTGATAAAGCCCTGTTGCAGCTGATTGATAAAATGGAGGGCCAGCTCGGTGTATACCCGCACGGACCCGCTTTCACCGCGTTGCTACGGAAATATTATACTGCAGGAAAAACAATACAGGACGCTACTTTTCATTTCGTGAATGAGCTGTTTGCCGAATTTGGCCTGGTGGTTTTAATCCCGGATAATGCAGCCCTGAAAAGCACAATGATACCCGTTTTCCGGGAAGAGTTACTGGAACAGCGGTCGGCTTCGGTTGTTGATGATACGGCTGAACGGTTGGCAAAGGCCGGGTACAAAGTTCAGGCCAGTACCCGTTCGATAAATTTATTTTACCTGAAAGATGATCTACGGAACCGGATTGAACAGCGGGGGGATACTTACCAGGTAGTGGATACCAAAATTTCTTTTACCCGCGAAGAGATCCTGGCCGAACTGGAGCAGTACCCTGATCGTTTCAGTCCCAATGTGATTCTCCGTGGTATATACCAGGAGACGTTGTTGCCCAATGTGGCATTTATTGGGGGTGGGGGAGAAACAGCGTATTGGCTGCAGCTGAAAGATCTTTTTCAACATTACAAAGTTCCGTTCCCGGTATTGGTACTCCGGAATTCATTTTTGCTGGTGGAGAAAAAATGGCAGGAGCTGGCGGAGAAACTGGGTTTTACGATTGAAGATTTATTTCAACCGGGTGAAAAGTTGCTGAACCGGCTTGTTCAACGGGAAAGCCTGAACAATACCCGGTTGGCTGACTCCGTGACGGCATTGGATCAATTATACACTGCGATACAGAAACAAGCGGTTGCCATTGACCCTACACTGAGCCGGCATGTGGAATCATTGCAGGCAAGAAGCCGTTATCGATTGCAGGAACTGGAAAAGAAAATGACCCGGGCGGAAAAAAGAAAATTCAGCGATCAGCGCCGGCAAATTGAAACGTTGAGAAATCAGCTTTTCCCGGGTAATGGTTTACAGGAACGGGTGGAGAACATCGCTTATTTCTATGCAAAATGGGGGAGAGAAATAATGCAGGATCTTTATAAATCATCACTCAGCCTGGAGCAGGAATTCGTTATTCTGCGGGAAATTTAATCAAATTTGTTCTCCCATCCCTGTTGTTTCAGCTTTTCCACTTTTTCAATCACTTCATTATTCATGTTTGATTTATAGGCTGCGATTTTTTCAGCAATGTCTTCATCAAACGTGCCGAGTATTTCAGCCGCGAGGATGCCTGCGTTTTTAGCCGCGTTCAGGGCTACGGTTCCCACCGGAACACCATTGGGCATCTGGAGTATGGATAAAACGGAATCCCATCCATCAATTGAATTGGAGGATTTGATCGGAACACCGATTACCGGTAATGTGGTTACAGAAGCCACCATGCCTGGCAGATGAGCTGCGCCACCGGCTCCCGCGATAATTACTTTTAATCCACGCTCCCTGGCTTTCTCTGCATATTCTATCATGCGATGCGGAGTGCGGTGTGCTGATACCACGGTCACTTCATGGGGTATGGCAAACTGCTTCAGAATGTCTGAAGCGGCCTGCATTACATTCAGGTCACTGTCACTTCCCATGATAATTCCGATTAATGGCTGCATATCTTCTTTTTTACAAAATTAAGCACAAAGTCCCATGTATTGACTACCGACTCCTGACTCCTGACTACCGACTCCCGACTATTTAACCAGCTCTCCCTTCAATCGCATCAGTTCCGTCTCCGCCAATTTCGCATTATACCGGGCGGCAATCAGCCTGTTATAGGCCTGTTGCAGACTCAGCTGGGCTTCTTTCAGCTGGATCAGGGTGGTGGAGTTCAGTTTGTATACCTGTAAAACAATATTCACATTTTCGCGCGCCAGTACAATGTTTTCCTCTTCCAATGCCAGGGCTTTTTTCTGTTGCTCATAATCCTTAAAGGCATTGATCACACTCAGATTGAGCAGGGATTGCTGATTGTCGAATACCAGTTGCTGGTAGTTGATATCGAGTTGTGCCTGCTGGATCTGTCTTTTTACATTATACCGGTTAAAGATCGGGATACTGGCGGTGAAGCCGTAGTTGAATCCTTTATTACGGCTGAACAAAGGCTGGAAAGGATTCACCACCGCTTTATTATCAGTTTTGGTAAAATTATAATTGGAACTGAAGCCTACAGTCGGGTAGCGGTCGGCGATCCGTTCTTTGAGGGTCAGCCGGGCAATATCAATATTCTTTTTAGCCAGCAATAAAAGAGGATTAGCCGAACTGACACCGGCCTGCACATCGGCCAGAATAATACCCGTATCGATTGGTATGGAATCGCTGACTTCGTAAAAAGCAGGCGGGTTTTCCGCAGCAGGCAGTTTGGCATTCAGTAACTGATTCAGGATTTCCTTCTGTTGTTCAATGGCATTCATCTGTTCCAGCTTGAGGGCTTTCTGAGCATTCAGGTCAACTTTGCTTTGCAATACATCCGGCCGGGTGCCCACACCGATATCCAGTTTGTAACTGGCCAGTTTTACGCGTTCTTCATTGATCGAGATCTGTTCATCCACCGCCTTTACCTGTTGCTTAAGCCGTACGATATTATAATAGGTATTGATGACTTCAGCCACGGTATTCACCACCTGGTTCTTGATGCCGAGTTCGCCCAGCCTGACAAACTCCGCCACTTTATCCCGTGTGGCAAACATTTTCATTCCGTCAAACAGGGTCCAGTTCAGGGAAAGTGCCGCCTGCAGGTTGGATGATTTTACCCCGTTTCTTTCGCGGGTGGTTCCATCCGAAAACTTCTGTAACTGGTCATTATTATTAAAAGTCACCCCGGTATTCGCATTCAGTGTTGGATATAAAGCGGCATTGCGGTAGT
>Ga0209480_10000395_pt1 | contig 36935 bp, 28 predicted proteins | sample JI61114C2DNA_FD_187501 | JGI IMG/M metagenome (GOLD analysis project Ga0209480, IMG submission 187501) | Wastewater effluent complex algal communities from Wisconsin, to seasonally profile nutrient transformation and Carbon sequestration -... | ecosystem: Engineered > WWTP > Effluent > Algae... | reverse complement strand
ACATCGAAATTATTGGAACACCTAAAAGCATTGGTCAAGCCAAAATTGTGGGAACTATTATTGAAAATATTCAAACCGAAAATCCAAATTTAGAGAAAACAGCTGTTGTTCTTGGTGACGAAAACCTATTGCTTCCTGTTTTATACGGTCTGCCAGAATCGGTAGATGCGTTGAATATTACGATGGGTTATCCAAGCAAAAATAATCCTGCACAATTGCTGATTAGCAAGTTGTTTAAGTTACATACCAATGCCAAACAACGCAATGAAAAAAGCTATACATTCTACTACAAAGAAGTTTTGGATATTTTAAATCACCCTTTGGTGGAACCGTATTGCAAAGTGGAAGAAGTGGTAAAAGTGATTAACAATAACAATTTTACTTTCTTCTCCAATCAAAAATTATTCAGTTTATACGAAGAGAAATATCCTAATTCAGAAAACAAATTCTTCCAATTGTTATTCACACGTTGGGACGACTCTATTTCGGATATTTTATCAAATTTAAATGCGATATTACTCACCATAAAATCCTATTTAAGCAATGACGATACCGAAGAAAAAGTAACGAAAGCTTTTGTGTATTCGGTGTTTAAAACGATTAATAAATTAACCAATTATCACGAAACTTATAATCAAATCGAAAGTTTGCAATCGCTTCAAGCCATTTACAAGCAAATTATCGATTTAGCCGAAGTTTCTTTCGAAGGCGAACCTTTGAGCGGACTTCAAGTAATGGGTGTTTTAGAAAGTCGTGTGCTGGATTTTGAAAATGTGATTATCACATCGGTAAATGAAGGAAAATTTCCAGCTGGAAAATCGCAAAATTCATTTATTCCATATGATGTGAAGAAAGAACTAGGTTTGCCAACATACAAAGAAAAAGATGCCATTTATTGCTATCACTTCTATCATTTGTTGTTACGAGCTAAAAACGTTTGGTTGCTTTATAATACCGATAACGAAGGAATTGATGCTGGAGAAAAAAGCCGTTTCATTACCCAATTAGAAATCGAGAAACAACCAAAACACAATATCACAAGTACCATTTACAACGCCGTTTTACCTGAAAAAGCATACGAACCCGTTACGATTCCAAAAACCGATAAAATTATAACGCGTTTGCACGAAATCGCAACCGATAAAGGCTTTTCACCATCGTCTTTAACGAATTACATTCGAAATCCGTTACAGTTTTATATGCAACGCATTTTACGTATTAATGAAGCTGATGAAGTGGAAGAAAACATCGCAGTGAATACTTTGGGAACCATTATTCACAATGCTTTGGAAGAATTATATACTCCGTATTTAAATCAGTTTTTGGCATTGCATCATATTGAGGCGATGGAAACAAAAATTGACGAAGTCATTCTAAAGCATTTCAAAGAAATTTACAAAGAAGGCGAAATCACCAAAGGGAAAAACCTGTTAGCTTTTGAAGTGGCGAAACGAAATGTTTACAATTTTCTACAATTGGAAAAGAAAGATATCGAAGAAGGTCAAGCGATAAAAGTACTATTGTTAGAAGCGAGTTTATCTTGTGAAATCGAAGTAAGATCTTTACCATTTCCAATAAAAATTGCGGGTAAAGTTGACCGAATCGAAGAAAGGAACGGCGCCATCAGAATCATCGATTACAAAACCGGGAAAGTGGATGGGAATAGTTTAAAAATTAACGATTTCACTGATTTGACTTCCGATATTAAAAACGAAAAAATTATTCAGTTGTTGTGTTATGCGTTGATGTTTGAAAATCACGAATTAAAACAAAACCGAGAAGTTTCAGCCGGAATTGTTTCGTTTAAAAACATGAAAAAAGGTTTTTTACCTTTCGGATTAGGAAAAGGAAAAGATGCTGAACTTGTTATTTCAAATGATATTTTACAAGATTTTAAATCGGAATTAGAAACGTTGATTTTGGAAATTTTCAATCCAGAAATTCCGTTTAAGGAGAAAGTATAGTTTGCCACGGATTAAAGGATTTCAACATATTTAAAATCCTGCGAAGAACCTCTGAAATTTATGGCTTTGATTATTTGCGAACTTTGCGAAAAAACTTTGCGTGCTTTGCGGTTAAATAACTAAACCCTTTTCAAAAATCCATTCAAAACCGCCAATAATTCCACCTGATTTTCAAAATGACTCATGTGACCGTCTTCAAAAGTGGTGAGTTGCACTTGTGTACCTTCGATTTGTTCTAAATTGTCTTCGTAATTTAAAACAGGATCTTTTTTGCCTAAAATGATTTGAATTGGATAAGGCGCAAAATGCAAAATGACTTCGCGATCTTTTCTAATTTTCATGCCTTCTAATGACGCAACAATACCTTGAAGTGGCGTTTTTAAAGCTTCTAATTTCACTTCTTCGATAGTGTCCGCTAAACGTTCACGATTGTCTTCACTAAATAAATTGGCAATACTCATGCGAATAAAAGCCGAATAATTTTGCTTCACCGCTACAATAGCACGGTCACGATTTGCTTTTCGTTCGTCGCTATCGGCTCTTGAAGTGGAGTTTTGTAATACAATTCCCTTTACATTATCAGGATATAATTCGGCGAAAGCCAACGCCACATAACCACCCATCGAATGTCCAATCAAAACCGCTTTCCTGATTTTCAATTCGTGCAACACATGATGCACCATATCGGCTTGGTCTTCCATCGTGTGGACATAACCCAGACATTCTGTTTCACCATGACCTAATAAATCGATAGTGATCATGCGGTGTTTTTTAACCAATTCAGGAACAAAAGCCTTCCACATCGATTGATTTTCCAAAAAACCATGCAATAAAACCACAGCCGTTCCTTTTCCTTGGTCGGTATAACTGATTTTAGTGTTTTTGAAGTTGGTGGTTTTCATGTGGGCAAAGTTAGGGTTTAAACGCAAAGAGCGCAAAGTTTTTTCGCGAAGTACGCAAGGAAAATATTTTTGTCATTTTTGTCATTTCGACGTAAGGAGAAATCACATTATATAAATAAAAAACGTATTTTTGAGAAAAGCATTTTTAGATTTATGAATAGATTAGTGATTATTGGAAACGGTTTTGATTTAGCACATGGTTTGCCAACAAGCTACAAGCATCTTATAGATGATTTTTGGAAAAACCTTGAAGAATATTATAATTATGATTTAGTAAAAAGAATAATTTATTTTAATACAAACGATAGAGATTTTAGGGATTATTATTGTTATGATTTAAAGAATTATGATGATTTTATCAAAAGAATGACAAAAAACTTTAATGATTTTAAATTGAATTTTGACAGAAAAAAAATTGAAGTAAACGATAATAAGGGAATTTCGCTTTTTCATTTTAAAAATCAGTTTTTTAAAATATTGTGTGAAAAATCAATAGAAAACTGGGTTGATATCGAGAACACTTATTATGATATATTAAAAGAAAGAGCTAAAGGAAGTTTTGTTAAAAATAATTATCCATGGGACGTTGAACAATTGAACGAAGAGTTCGAACAAGTAAAGAATCTTTTAGAAATATATTTGAATAAAAAAGTAATTAATAATTATAATTTAGATTTTACTAAAAATCACGATATTGATTGGAATAGAATTTATAATGCATTAAAGCCAATCTCATTATTTAGTAATGAAGAAAACGTTTTGAAAGAATTTATCAATTTTGATGATGTAAATAAAGTAAAAGAACATTTTAAGAAAGAACGAAACGAAGAAATAGTTAATAATTTGTATTTTTTAAATTTTAATTATACTCCAATTGCAAAAATATATAGTGACTTGTTGGGAAAAGATGATAGAATTGAATCAACAATTAATTTTATTCACGGTGAAATAAATAATACTAAAGAAAATAGGATTAATTTTGGATTTGGTGATGAGATGGATGATGATTACAAAATAATCGAAAATATTAATGATAATGAGTACTTGAAAAATTTTAAGTCTTTTCAATATTTACAAAATTCAAATTATAGTAGTTTATTAAATTACATCGATAGTGATAAATTTCAAGTTGTAATTATGGGACATTCTTGTGGATTGTCTGATAGAACATTATTAAATACAATTTTTGAGCATAATAATTGTCGTTCTATAAAAGTTTATTATCATCAATGGGAAGATAAAGAAACACATGAAATCAAAGACAATTACACAGAAATAAATCAAAATATTTCACGCCGTTTCAATAAGAAAAAATTAATGAGAGAAAAAATCGTAAATAAAACTCTTTGTAAACCATTACCACAAATTCAATTACCAAAAAAATAACCATGTTCACCATCCAACAAATCCACGAAGCGCACGCTAAAGTAAAAAGCGGTGCCGATTTTCCAAAATACATGCAAGACATTATTGTGCTTGGTGTTATTTCTTTTGAAACGTTTGTATTTGACAATCATACTAATTATTATGGAAAAGATAATTTTCAAATAGCTTCAGAAGGTTTTTCGGAAATTTTAACTATTGCTGATGAAAGCAACGTTGAGCAATTCAAATCCGATTTAAAATCGCACCAACAAGGCAACACCGATTACATGACGTTTTTAAACGATTGCGCCAAATCAGGTGTTGAAAAATGGATTGTAGTAATGGATAAAATGACGTGTAGTTATTACGACAAAGCTGGGAATGAAATGGTGGTGGAAGTAATTCCGTCGGTTTAATATTTTAGGAACACAGATTGGAGAAATTACATAAATTTTAAAAATTTCTCCAATCTGTGTTCCAAAAAAAAACGGCTCACTTTCGTAAACCGTCTTTTTTCTTTCTTCTGGTATTTTTTCTCTAATTAAGCATTCATTATCGATTCAATTTCCTCAATTTCAATCGGAATATTGCGCATTAAGTTGAACGCAGCTCCTGTTGATTGAATCACCATATCGTCTTCTAAACGAATACCAAAACCTTCTTTCGGAATGTAAATTCCTGGCTCAACAGTGAATACCATGTTGGCTTGCATTGGTTCGTGTAATAATCCGTAATCGTGAGTATCTAATCCCATGTGGTGACTTGTTCCGTGCATGAAATATTTTTTATACGCTGGCCAATCTGGATTTTCGTTTTGTACGTCGGCTTTGTCGATTAATCCTAAACCAAGCAATTCTGAAGTCATGATTTTGCCCACTTCTACGTGATATTGTTTCCATAATGTGCCTGGAACCAACATTTTTGTAGCTTCGTTTTTCACATTTAATACCGCTTGATAAACTGCTTTTTGTCTATCTGTAAAACGACCCGAAACTGGAACCATACGCGTCATATCACTTGAATAATTGGCATATTCTGCACCAACGTCTAATAAAATCAAATCGCCAGCTTTACATTGTTGGTTGTTTTCGATATAGTGCAATACATTCGCGTTATTACCCGAAGCAATAATTGGCGTGTAAGCAAAACCTTTCGAACGATTTCTTAAGAATTCATGCGCAAATTCAGCTTCAATTTCATATTCCATAACGTTTGGTTTTACGAATTGCAACACTCTTCTAAAACCTTTTTCGGTAATATCACACGCTTTTTGGATTAAATCCAATTCTTCGCTTTCTTTTACCGAACGCAATCTTTGTAAAATAGGATTTGATTTTTCTACTTTATGTGCTGGATAATTTTCTTTCCACCATTTGATAAAACGCGCTTCACGAGTTTCTGTTTCAATAACAGCTCTGTAATGTTCGTTGGTGTTGATGTAAATTGTTTCAGCATACGCCATTACTTCTTTCAACGTTTTGTGGAAATCTTGCAACCAAATCACCGATTTAATTCCAGAAACTTCAAACGCTCGTTCTTTGGTAAGTTTTTCACCTTCCCAAATCGCAATATGTTCGTTGGTTTCTTTTAAAAATAAAATTTCTTTCAAATGTTCGTAAGGCGCATCTGGAAAAAGCAATAAAATACTTTCTTCTTGATCCACACCCGATAAATAGAAAATATCTCTGTGTTGTGCAAATGGTAAAGTACTATCAGCACTCACCGGATAAATATCGTTTGAATTAAAAACCGCAACACTATTAGGTTTCATTTGAGCCGTGAATTTTGCTCTGTTCTTAATGTACAAATCGCGGTCTATTTGATGGTATTTCATTTTTTAAGTGATTAGTTATTAGTAATTAGTGAATAGTTTTTGTGTGAAACAAATTCTATGTTCCTATGTGTTTAAAATAGTTTTTCAAAATTAATAAGATAAAAATGAAAAGTTGTTAAATACTTTAGAAATTTTGTTGAAGCGTAATATTTTAGCTAATTTTCAACAAAATTTTTCAAGATGAAGCAAATTACGCTACTGTTTTTATTGATTGTGCAATCAACAATCGCTCAAAATTCGTTGTTTAATCAAATAGAAGCTAAAAATATCGGGCCAACGATTATGAGTGGTCGTGTGGTAGATTTGGCAGTAAATCCGAAAAATCCAACCGAATTTTATGTCGCTTATGCAACAGGCGGACTTTGGTATACCAACAACAACGGAACTTCATTTTCACCTGTAATGGATTCTGCTGAAACCGTAAATTGTGGTTCAGTTACGGTGGATTGGAATTCGGGAACTATTTGGGTAGGAACGGGTGAAGTGAATGCTTCGCGTTCGTCTTATGCTGGAGTTGGTGTTTTAAAATCTTCGGATAAAGGCAAAACTTGGGAAAATTTAGGATTAAAAGATTCGCATCATATTAGCCGAATTTGGGTCAACCCAAGTAACTTGAATGAAATTGTGGTGGTTTCGGTAGGTCATTTATATACAACTAACAAAGAACGAGGTATTTATAAATCAACTGATGGTGGAAAATCGTGGAAGCAAACTTTGTTTGTTGCGGAAGATACTGGGATTATTGATTTAACGGTTTCGAAAAATAATCCAAAAATCATGTTTGCGGCGTCTTGGCAAAAAGATAGAAAAGCGTGGCATTTTGATGGTGATGGAGAAAAATCAGGTATTTATAAAAGTGAAGATGGCGGAACTTCTTGGAAATTAATTTCAACTAAAGAAAGCGGATTTCCAGCTAATGATGGTGTGGGAAGAATTGGCTTGGCATTATTCAATGAAAACGTAATTTATGCGGTTGTTGATAATCAGAACAAACGACCAAAAACAGCTTCAAAAAATAAATTGACCACAATGTTATCAAGTCCTGGAGCTGATTTCATGGAAATTTCGAATAAAGAGCTGAATATTGCTTTGAAAGAAAGCGGTTTTAGAGATAAATATCGAGCAGAAAATATTAAAAACTGGGTTGCCAATAATAACATGGAACCAAAAGAAGTTTTAGCAATCCTTTCTGATGCGAATAAAGCGTTATTTGAAACCGAAGTAATTGGTTGCGAAGTTTACAAATCGGAAGATGGCGGAAAATCTTGGAAAAAAGCGAATCAGAATTATATTGACGATATGTTTTACACCTACGGCTACTATTTTGCGAACATTTCGGTAGATGAGAAAAATCAAAATCGTGTTTATATTGGTGGCGTTCCGTTATTGTTTTCGGAAGATGGAGGAAAAACTTTCACTGCGATTTCAAAAGAAAATGTGCATGCCGATCATCACGTAACTTGGATAAATCCAGAAAATCCAAATCACATTATTAACGGAAACGATGGTGGTGTGAATATTTCGTATGATAATGGCGAACATTGGATTAAGTGTAATAATGAAGCGGTAAGTCAGTTTTATGCCGTGAATGTGGATTATCAAGAAAATTATAATGTCTATGGCGGCATGCAAGATAACGGCGTTTGGTTTGGTCCAAATAATTACTCGCACAATGTCGCTTGGCATCAAGAAGGAAAATATCCGTATCAAGAATTGATGGGTGGTGATGGAATGCAAACGCAAATCGACAGTCGTAATCCAAATGTAGTTTTTACGGGTTATCAATTTGGGAACTACTATAGAATCAATCAGAAAGAAGGTAAGTTTGATTACATCACGCCAAAAGCACCTAAAGGAGAAAAACCTTATCGTTTTAATTGGCAAACACCGATTTTGTTGTCATCACACAATCAAGATATTTTGTACATGGGTTCGGAGTTTTTACACCGTTCTATGAATCAAGGTGAAACTTGGGAAAGAATTTCGGGTGATTTAACCAATGGAGCCAAAGAAGGAAATGTAGCTTTTGGAACGTTGACTACAATTTCAGAAAGTAAATTCCAATTTGGCTTACTTTATGCAGGTTCTGATGATGGGAAAATTCATGTTTCGAAAGATGGTGGTGTTTCTTGGCAATTGATTTCTGGTAATTTACCTCAAAATTTATGGGTTTCAAGAGTTGTCGCTTCGTCTCATAAAAAAGAAAGAGTTTACTCGACTTTGAATGGTTACAGAAATGATGTTTTTGAAAGTTATGCTTATGTTTCGGAAGATTTTGGAACGACTTGGACTTCAATTTCAAACGGATTAACAGAAGCAGTTAACGTAATTGTTGAAGATTCAGCAAATGAGAATATTTTATATGTTGGAACCGATAATGGTTTATTCATTTCGATAGACAAAGGCACAACTTGGCAAGATTTCTCCAACGGAATGCCAAAAGTGGCGGTTCATGATGCGGTAATTCAAACCAAAGCAAAAGAATTAATCGTTGGTACACATGGTCGTTCGATTTATAAAATGGATATTTCTAAAATTCAGGAACTGACGAACGAGGTTTTAGCTAAAAGCATTCATTTGTTCAAAGTGAATGATCGAATCAAATCCGACCGATGGGGAAGTCAAAATTATGCTTGGGGAAAACCGAGTGAGCCATCACAAGAAATTTGGTTCTATTCAAATGCCGATGGAGTTGTGAATTTTACCATTACAAATGAAATAGGAATGGTCGTTCATACTCAAAAAATAGCCGCAAAAAAAGGATTAAATTCGTTTACGTATGATTATTTGCTGGCAAAAGAAGATGCTGAAAAGTGGAATAAAAAAGACAAAAAAATCAAAATCATGGCGTCCGAAAACAAGAAATTTTATGTGCCAATTGGAAAATTTAAAGGAGTTCTTTCAAAAGATAAAGCAACAGAAAATAGTTCGTTTGAAATTAGTGCACCAAAAAAATAAATTATGAAAAATATAATAACTAGTCTCCTTTTATTTGCTACGATTTTAAGTGCTGCACAAGACAAAAAAGCCTATCAAATTTTTGATAAAAACGGTAAAAAAACTTCCTATGAAAAACTCTTAAAAGCGGGAGAAAAGGCTGATGTGGTTTTGTTTGGCGAATATCATGACAATTCAGTCGTACATTGGCTACAATTAGAATTTACAAAAGATTTGGCTGAAAAAAAAGATTTGGTTTTAGGCGCAGAAATGATTGAAGCTGATAATCAAAAGCAACTCGACCAATACTTAAAAGGCGTAATCAATCAAAAACAATTGGATTCTTCGGCTCGTCTTTGGAAAAATTACAAAACCGATTATAAGCCTTTAGTCGATTTTGCAAAAGAAAAGAAATTTAGTTTTATTGCTACAAATGTACCTCGAAGATATGCTTCTTTAGTCTTTAAAAAAGATTTAGTGGCTTTGGATTCGCTTTCTGCTCAAGAAAAATCGTGGATTGCACCGTTGCCAATAGAGTTTGACATCAATCTACCTGGTTATAAAAGCATGATGGGAATGCAAGGTGGACATGCTGGTGAGAAAATGCCAAAAGCGCAAGCTATAAAAGATGCTACAATGGCTTATTTTATCAATAAAAATAGAAAAGAGAACAGCATTTTTGTGCATTATAACGGAACATATCATTCAGATAATTACGAAGGGATTAATTGGTATTTAAGAAAATTAGATTCAGAAATAAAAATCATTACCATAGCCACAGTTGAACAAAAAGATATTTCAAAATTAGAAGCCGAACATTACAATAAAGCAGACTTTATTCTCGTTATAGATGAAGACGTAACAAAAACGTATTAAAATCGTCTTATTTTTGAAACCAAACGTTAGGGTTTTGTTTAATGTTGGATTCCTGCTTTCCGTTATAGTCCTGATAAATCGGGAGCTATCACTCCATCAGGCTTAGAAAACAATCGATAGTATGAAGAAATTAGTAGTTTTATTCACTTTAGTCTTAGGGGCTTTCACTTTTTTCTCTTGTGAGGATTCAGATGATAAGGCAGAAGAGCCCTATCTAATAGTGAAATTTCAATTCGATCCTAATCAAGTTCGCTTGAATAATTTGGGACAACCATCAAGTGTAGCGCCAGGAAATGCAGCACAATCTCCCGATTTTAATGCAATTTCTGCACATTATTTCGAATTAGCACCAACGGCTTTTACACAATTAGGCGACGGAACTGTTTTATACCATGCACCAGAAACTATTGAAGGTGGTTCGGTTGCCATCGATTTTGATCAAGCAATTGTTGTGAGTGAAGGCGAGACTTTTCTAAAAATCCCATTGAGCCAAGTAGCGCAAGGCAATTACGAATATGTGCGAGTTTCTTTAGCGTATCAAGATTATAACATTTCTATTAGAAATAATGGAACAGATTATCAAGGTAGATTGGCAAGTTTTGTTGGATATAATACCTATATTAATACGCATTATATTGGAAGTAATTCATTTCCTGTAAATGCAAATCGCTTACAAGGATATTGGGCTTTTGCACTAAATGATTTTCCTTATGCTACTTCAGGTCAAGCACCTGCTGGAGCTACAACTGTTCCAAATCCTATTGCAAGTACATCGCCAATTCCGTCTGGTTCTTGTGTAGTCACTGGAAAATTTGTTGAAAACTTAGTCATCAACGGAAATGAAACCAAAGATGTTGTAGTTACATTATCGCTTTCCATCAACAATAGTTTTGAATGGCAAGAAGTTACTTCAGATGGTAAATATGAGCCTTCAATAGGTGAAAATGTGGTTGATATGGGTTTACGAGGATTGATACCTACTTATGTTAAATAAATATATTTGCTAAAATAGTATATACTACCATGATTTTAAGTATCTAAACACTTGATATTCAACGATAGTTAAATTCATTTTAAAATCATTATAAATTAGCTCGAAAAGGTTGTAGTTAATTTCAAATAGCCTTATTTTTGTTTGATTTTTTATTAAACTAGTACAATCAAATAAAAATTATGGCAAAATCGGCACTATTAAAGTCATCTATCGTTAAAAAATACTGGATGGCTCTTACAGGTTTATTTTTATGCTTGTTTTTGGCGGGGCATTTGGCAGGAAATCTTCAATTGATTTTTGGAACCAGTAAGCAATTTAATGAATATGCATTATTCATGACCACCAATCCAGCAGTTAAGTTACTTTCTTATCTTACTTACATTTCAATTTTATTCCATGCTATTGATGGAATCATGTTAACAATCCAAAACAAAAAAGCAAGACCAGTTGGTTATGCTAAAACTGATGGTTCTTCAAGCAGTTTAGCTTCAAGAAATATGGCAGTTTTAGGAACAGTTATTATGGTTTTTATCGCTACACACATGGTTAATTTTTGGGCTAAAATGCATTTTGACAAAAACATGCCGTTAGTTCAAAAAGAAATCGACAATGGTATGGGACAAAAACAAATTCAGTTAGTGGGAACAAAAGATTCTCAAATGCCTTACATGCAATTGGATCAGTCAGGAAAATTATCTAAAGAATTTTTTGAGACAATCAAAATGCAAACACAAGGACAATACGATTTAGAAGTGCAAGACATGACTAAAATCGTAAACAAAAAAACAGGTGAAGTAGTTTTTGAAGGTTACAAAGATTTGTATAAATTAACAGTTGATTTTTTTAAAGATGCTAAATACGGATTGTTTTTTACAATCGGTTATGTTTTAGCAATGTTAGCTTTGGCATTTCACTTATGGCATGGTTTTCAAAGTGCTTTTCAATCGCTTGGAGCTACAAGTTCAAAATTAACACCAGCAATCAAGTTTTTCGGAAGAGCATTCGCAATTATAGTTCCACTATTATTTGCAATTATTCCAATCTTCTTACATTTTAAAAAATAATCAACATCAGTATATATTATGAAGTTAGATTCTAAAATACCAGCAGGTCCGTTAAAAGACAAATGGACCGATCATAAAAATCACTTGAAATTAGTTGCTCCAAACAATCGACCAAAAATCGATATTATCGTGGTAGGAACTGGTTTAGCAGGTGCTTCTGCTGCCGCTTCTCTTGGAGAAATGGGTTACAACGTAAAAGCATTCTGTTTTCAAGATTCTCCTCGTCGTGCGCACTCAATTGCGGCTCAAGGAGGTATCAATGCAGCAAAAAATTATCAAAATGATGGTGATAGTATTTACCGTCTTTTCTATGATACAATTAAAGGTGGTGACTACCGTGCGCGTGAAGCAAACGTTCATCGTTTAGCAGAAGTTTCAGGAAATATTATCGACCAATGTGTGGCGCAAGGTGTTCCTTTTGCTCGCGAATATGGCGGAATGTTAGACAACCGTTCGTTTGGTGGAACGCAAGTACAACGTACTTTCTACGCTGCTGGACAAACAGGACAACAATTATTATTAGGAGCATATTCTGCTTTATCAAGACAAATCGGGTTAGGACGTGTAAAAATGTACAACCGTCACGAAATGTTAGATTTAGTTAAAGTAGATGGAAAAGCTCGTGGAATTATCGCTCGTAACTTAGTTACAGGAGAAATCGAAAGACATTCAGCACATGCTGTTGTTATTGCTTCTGGAGGTTATGGAAATGTATATTTCCTTTCTACAAATGCTATGGGAAGTAACGTAACTGCAGGATGGAAAATCCACAAACAAGGAGCGTTATTTGCAAATCCATGTTATGTACAAATTCACCCTACATGTATTCCAGTTCACGGAACCAATCAGTCAAAATTAACGTTGATGTCTGAATCGTTACGTAACTCGGGTCGTATTTGGGTTCCAAAGAAAAAAGAAGATGCTGAAGCTATTAGAGCTGGTAAATTAAAACCAACTCAAATTGCTGAAGAAGATAGAGATTACTACTTAGAAAGAAGATATCCAGCGTTTGGTAACTTAGTACCTCGTGACGTGGCTTCAAGAGCGGCTAAAGAGCGTTGTGATGCGGGTTACGGAATTGAAGCTAACGACACCAACGAAGGAGTTTACTTGGATTTCTCAACTGAAATTCAAACTAAAGGTCGTCAAGCGGCTTACGCTAAAGGAAATCATAATCCAACTCCAGAAGAAATTACAGCTTTAGGTAAACAGTGGTTAGAAGAGAAATATGGTAACTTGTTTACGATGTATCAAAAAATCACAGATGAGAATCCTTATGAAACTCCGATGAAAATTTATCCAGCGGTTCACTATACTATGGGCGGTGTTTGGGTTGATTATAACTTACAATCTACTATTCCAGGTTGTTTCGTAGCAGGTGAGGCTAACTTCTCTGACCACGGAGCAAATCGTTTAGGAGCTTCAGCTTTAATGCAAGGTTTAGCAGATGGATATTTCGTTTTACCTTACACAATTTCTAACTATTTAGCTGACGAAATTAGAACTGGAAAAATCTCTACAGACTCTCCAGAATTTTTAGAAGCAGAAGCTAGAGTTAAAGATTCAATTAGCAAATTCTTAAACAACAACGGTACAAAATCGGTTGATTATTTCCATAAAAAATTAGGTTTGATTATGTGGAATAAAGTGGGAATGGGTCGTAACGAAAAAGGATTAACTGAAGCTATTGCTGAAATTGCTCAATTAAAAGAAGATTTCTACAAAGAAGTATATGTTCCTGGAAGCGCAGACGAATTAAATCCTGAGTTAGAAAAAGTATTAAGAGTTGCCGATTTCATCGAATTAGGTCAGTTAATGGCAATGGATGCTTTACAACGTAAAGAATCTTGTGGAGGTCACTTCCGTGAAGAATATCAAGATGCTGAAGGTGAAACTTTACGTGATGACGAAAACTTCAAATTTGTTGGAGCTTGGGAATACAAAGGAGATGACATCAGTAAAGAAGAACTTCACAAAGAAGAATTGAAATACGAAGAAATTAAAATTGCAGCTAGAAATTACAAATAATAGATTATGAGTGCAGCAAAAAATATAAATATAAACCTTAAAATTTGGCGTCAAAAGAACGCTAGTTCAAAAGGTAGCATGGAAACTTATAAATTAGATAATGTTTCTACTGCAAGTTCGTTTTTGGAAATGTTAGACCAATTAAACGAGCAATTAATTAACGAAAGAAAAGAGCCAGTTGCCTTTGATCACGATTGTCGTGAAGGAATTTGCGGTATGTGTTCTTTATACATTAACGGACGTGCTCATGGACCAGATACTGGAATTACAACATGTCAGTTACACATGAGAATATTCAACGATGGTGATACAATTTACATCGAGCCATGGAGAAGTAAAGCATTTCCAGTAATTAAAGATTTAGTTGTTGATAGAACAGCTTTTGATAGAATTCAGCAAGCGGGTGGTTTCGTATCGGTAAACACATCTGGAAACACGATTGATGCAAACTCAATTCCAGTTCCTAAAGACGATGCAGACAAAGCATTTGAAGCAGCAGCTTGTATTGGATGTGGTGCTTGTGTGGCGACTTGTAAAAATGGCTCTGCAATGTTATTCGTGGGAGCAAAAGTATCACAATATGCTTTATTACCACAAGGAAAAGTTGAAGCTACAAATCGTGTCTTAAATATGGTACGTCAAATGGACGAAGAAGGATTCGGAAATTGTACAAATACAGGAGCATGTGAAATTGAATGTCCAAAAGGCATTTCTTTAGAAAACATTGCTCGTATGAACAGAGAATTTTTAAAAGCATCTGTGAAATAATTCATAGAATTTTCAAAATAATAAAAACGCATTCATTCATTTGGATGCGTTTTTTTGTACTTTTAATAAAAATTTTAACCAATGAAAATCGCACTTTTTCAAACCAAATTAGCTTGGGAAAACCCAGAAATCAATCGAACATTCATTGAGGAATATTTCTTAAATGAAGACGAATCATTTGATTTATTTGTCTTGCCCGAAATGTTCACTTCAGGTTTTACCATGAATCCATCTGCTGTTGCGGAAACTATGGAAGGAGAAACAATGACTTGGCTAAAAGATTTAGCAAAAAAGAAAACTTGTGCCATAACGGGCAGTTTAGTAATCAAAGAAAACGGAAATTTCTATAACCGAATGGTGTTTGTTTTTCCTTCTGGCGAAGTGCAGTTTTACAACAAAAGACATTTATTTACTTTAGCCGGCGAAGAAAAAGTCTACACAAAAGGAACTGAAAAAGTAATTGTAAACTATAACAATTGGAACATTTGCCTACAAATTTGCTACGATTTGCGTTTTCCAGTTTTTGTTAGAAATGTTGAAAATTACGATTTGTTGTTGTACGTTGCCAATTGGCCAAAACCACGAATTAACGCTTGGGATGCATTGTTAAAAGCGCGTGCCATAGAAAATATGTGTTACACCATTGGCGTCAACAGAATAGGCGAAGATGCCAATAAATTAGAATATCCCGGACATTCTAGGGCTACTGATTTTTTAGGAAATACTATTGTGGATTGCGAGGATGAATTAGGTGTTTTTATCTTCGAATTGGATAAAAATGACCAACAAGAAACTCGTCAAAAACTAAATTTTCTTAATGATAGAGATGATTTCTCTTTAATCTAAACCAAATTCTTGCTCCACATCCCAATTGGCTCTTACATCAACTTGCTTTTGAAAATAAACAATTTCTTCGGCTTGTTTTTTGGCTAAATAATCGCCTGTATCCCAAATTCCGTTGGCGTTATCGTCATAAATAACGCGTAAAGTGTACAATTTTGGCTCGATGGTTTCAAACATAAGTGAAGTTTCCTTAGATGAAGACTGCGAATACAAAACTTCGCCTTTATCATCAAGAATCTCTAGAATTAATGGAAAACGTTTTGCGCCAATTAAATTGACTTTTAAATTTCCATAATCGGATAATAATCGCGTGCTAAAATCAAATTTTAGCGAATCGTTTGAAGTTTCATAAAAATCTTTAATCGCTCCAGGTAAAATTTCAATCGAATATTTCTGATCTTCTTCTTTAGTAAAATCAAAAGCAATTTCTTGATTGAATTCGTCGTATTTAGAAGTGAATTTTACTAAAGTAGAGTCTTTTTTTCTGATAAAAATTTTTGATTCGTCAATTGAATTTAAAGGTGTTTTTGTTTTTAGAACAAATGAATTTCTAAATGACAAAGTACTTCCAGTTTTATTTTCGATAGAAAGCGAATCGGCTTCTTTAAAATCTTTTAGTTTAGTGGTAAATTGTTTGTTATAGTTTCCGTTTTCAATCGAAATATCAAGAGAATCTGTAATTGCCAACGGGAAGAAAACTTGTAAACTATCTTTGCTTTTTTCAGTGAATTTAGTTAGTTTAATAGGAACTTCTTTTCCATTATTTTTTGCTGTTACTTTTGTGTTTTTTGCATCACCAGAATAACCTATAAACAATTTGTTATTGCTTTCCTGCGTTGGTTTTTCGACTTTAAATTTTGCTTTTTCAGCAAATAATTCCAATTCATACATTGTAGTTGTAGGAACTGTAATTGGTTCGTTAAAAAAGGCAATTTTATCACTTTTGGGATCAAATTTATTGTTTCCAGCTTTATCTTTTAATGCAATAATTTGATATTGACCTTCTTTCAAATTTTCCAAAGAAAATACTTTTAAGCTGTCTAATGTATTAGTAATGTATATTGGCGTTTCTTTATAGACAGTTGAATCAGTAAAAGTTTTTGCGTCATATACTAAAACAGAAACAAAATTATCTGGCTTTTGATTGTAAGCATCTTTAATTTTTCCAACAACAGTTAACGAATCGATATAACTTCCGGTCGAAAACACATATTTGAATTGCGAATATGGATTATTCTCATTGTTATCTGAAATACTTTGTCCGAAATTGAAACTATAGGTTGTGTTTTCTTGTAAAGTATCTAAAATTTTGATGGAAATAAATTTACTTGCGCTTCCTTGAGGTACAATTACTGGTAGTTTCTTCATTGGTGGCGAAATAATTAATTGTTTAGTGATGTCTTTCACTTTAATTAATTCGTTGAAATTGATTTTTATTTCATTTCCTTTAAAGTTGGTGCTAAAATTTTCAGGAAAACTTCCCACTATTTTTGGAGCTATCGTATCTTTTGGGCCACCTGTAATTGTCCCTCTTTTTGCACAACTTGTAAAAAATGAAGCAACAATAAATAGAACTGTTATATATTTTAATTTCGTCATTAGTAATAAAGTAAAGAAGTTACAAAATAACAACTATAATTGGTGCAAACATACAACTTTTAGTTATTTTTATGAATCAGTATACGCAATAGTAACGATACTGATTTTTGCATTTGGAATTTTTAATAACGCTTTTGCACATGCTTCTAATGTGGCACCAGAAGTAATTACATCGTCAACTAATAAAAAATGTTTGTCATAATCTGCTTCAGTAAAAGTAACATCAAAAAGTGATTTTGTGACTTCATTTCGTTGTTCTTTGTTCTTTTTGGTTTGCGTTTTAGAATATAGATTTCTGAAAAGTAATTTGTCGTTATAATTAATATGAAGATTTTTCGAAAGTGCTTCACAAAATGTTGTAACCTGATTGTAACCGCGTTCTTGCAATCTTTTTTTGTGAAGTGGAACAGGTATAATTTCAGAGAAATCATGCTTTTTTGCTATTTCTTTTAAATCTTCTGCATACCAATTTCCTAAAAAGGTTCCTATTTCCTGATGTTTTCTGTATTTTAAATTGTGAATTAAGTTTTGAACAATTCCTTCTTTATGAAAAAACAACATTGACGCAGAAAATTCAACCGGAATTATGCCATAAAACTTTTTTGTTGTATAATTGTCTTTTAAATTATGATGTTGAGTAAGTGGCAAACCATGTCTGCATGTGGAGCAAATAATTGCTTCGTTTTTAAGCAGCAACGAATTGCAACCATTACACAATTTAGGAAAAATTAAGTTTAACAGATTTTTTAGCATTTCGTCGATTTATTAAGCTAAAATTAACAGATTTGTATAAATTTATAAAAAAGTATAAAACAAATGGCAATAAAAAAGAATAAAATTAAAAAAATTAGCATCCTTATTTTGATGCTACTTTTATTGTTTTTTAGTGTCAAGTATTATAAAGTTAAAGGAGAATTTGCTCAATTCAAAGAAACTTCTGAATTAGAAGTAGAAATTTTAGAAAGTCAATTAGGTGAAATCCTACATAAATATGACTCGTTGAGTGAAGAATCTAAACGCAATGCAGAATTAGTGGCGTTAAATGTTGATGTGCGTTCTCTTAACGATGAATCTTCAAATCAAACAAAAATTGATGTTACTTCTGTAGATGATTCTATTGTATATTATGCTAAGCGTGCTCAAGAATTAAATGCACAAATTGCACAAAAAAACCAAGCCATTTCAAAAGATTCTAAAGAAGTTAATTCAAGTAATCCATACTGTTTAACGGCTGCAAATATTAATGCTAAAGGTGTAAAAATTTATTCAGATTTGTATAAATCTTCCAATTCTCAAATTCAGCAGTTAAGAGTTTGTTATACCTTGCAAAAAAACGAAGTTTTAAAAGCGGGTTCTAGAAAAATATACATTCAAGTTGTAAACCCAAAAAATCAAATTATCTCCAAAGGAAACGCATTTGTAGAAAATGCTTCGGGAACAAAACTACAATTTAGCGCCCTTTCAGAAGTTAATTACAACAAAAAAGATACCGATGTTTGTGCTTATGTAGATTTAGAGCAAAGTAAAACTGTAAAAGGAAATTACATCATTAATATCTACAGCGATTTCACTAAAATTGGCTCTACAACTTTTGAATACAAATAATTTGTATTTAATTCTTTAAAAACTTTTCTTTATTCCATTCCTATTTTTACTTTTGCACTATGGCAAAACAAGATGATATATTTAAGAATGTAGTTTCGCATGCAAAAGAATACGGATTTATTTTTCCGTCAAGCGAAATTTACGACGGACTTAGTGCAGTTTACGACTACGCACAAAACGGAGTGGAGTTAAAAAAGAACATCCGTGAATACTGGTGGCAATCTATGGTGCAAATGCACGAAAATATTGTAGGATTAGACGCTGCAATTTTAATGCATCCAACGACTTGGAAAGCTTCTGGACACGTTGATGCTTTTAACGATCCATTAATCGATAACAAAGATTCTAAAAAAAGATACCGTGCTGATGTTTTAATTGAGGATTATGCCGAAAAATTAAATCAAAAAGCACAAAAAGAAATTGACAAAGCACGTGAACGTTTTGGCGCTTCATTTGATGAAGAGCAATACAAAACAACGAATCCTCGTGTGATGGAATATTTGTCTAAAAAGAAAGAAATTCTAGAAAGAATGGCTCGCTCTTTAGAGACAGAAAACCTTGCCGATGTTAAAGCCTTAATCGAAGAATTAGAAATTGCTTGTCCAGAAAGCGGTTCAAAAAACTGGACCGATGTGAAGCAATTCAACTTAATGTTCGGAACAAAATTAGGTGCTTCTGCTGAAAACGCAATGGATTTATACCTTCGTCCAGAAACAGCTCAAGGTATTTTCGTAAACTTCTTAAACGTTCAAAAAACGGGTCGTATGAAAATTCCTTTCGGAATTGCTCAAACTGGTAAAGCGTTTAGAAACGAAATCGTAGCAAGACAATTTATTTTCCGTATGCGTGAATTTGAACAAATGGAAATGCAGTTTTTCGTAAAACCAGGTGAAGAAATGAAATGGTACGAATACTGGAAAACGACACGTTTAAACTGGCATTTATCGCTTGGATTAGGGAAATCAAATTACCGTTTCCACGACCACGAGAAATTAGCGCATTATGCAAACGCAGCTGCAGATATCGAATTCAATTTCCCATTCGGATTTAAAGAATTAGAAGGAATTCACTCAAGAACCGATTTCGATTTGAAAGCACACGAACAGTTTTCAGGTAAAAAATTACAATATTTTGATAACGATACCAATTCAAACTACACGCCTTATGTGGTAGAAACTTCCGTTGGTTTAGACAGAATGTTCTTAGCGGTTTTCTCAAACTCGTTACAAGAAGAAGTATTAGAAGATGGTTCAACAAGAACAGTTTTACGTTTACCTTCGGTATTAGCACCAACTAAAGCCGCTGTTTTACCATTGGTTAAAAAAGACGGTTTGCCAGAAGTAGCACGTAAAATTATCGATGATTTAAAATGGGATTTCAACGTAGCGTATGACGAAAAAGACGCGGTTGGAAGACGTTACAGAAGACAAGATGCTTTAGGAACGCCATTCTGTATCACAGTAGACCATCAAACATTAGAAGATGAAACCGTAACTATCCGTCACAGAGATACAATGCAACAAGATAGAGTGAAAATTTCTGAATTACGCGATATCATTAACAACGAAGTTTCAATGAGAAACTGGTTGATGAAAATGTAATTTGAAAGTATAAAGTACGAAGTTAAAGTTACAAAGTAAAAAACCTCAAATTTCAAATGAAATTTGAGGTTTTTATATTTTATAAATTCAGAATTCTAAATTCTAACTTTCAAGAGCATTCCAGCCTCTTGCTTTCAATTCAATTTTAGTATTTGCTCTTGTGATTAAATGATTTCCTTCGGTAGCCGCCACCATGTGTCCGATTACCGTGAAATTCGGATTGCCTTTGATTTTATCGAAATCTTCCATTCTAATAGTGAAAAGCAATTCGTAATCTTCGCCACCGCTTAACGCTACAGTTGTGATGTCCAAATTAAATTCTTCACACACATTAATCAACTGTGGGTCAACCGGAATCTTCTCTTCGTATAAATTACAACCTACATTACTTTGTTTGCACAAATGTAAAATCTCCGACGATAAACCATCAGAAATATCAATCATAGCGGTTGGTTTTATTTCTAATTTTTTTAATAATTCTTTAATGTCGTTACGTGCTTCTGGTTTTAACTGACGCTCGATTAAATACGAGTAATCGTCTAAAACTGGTTGGTTGTTTGGATTTACCTGGAATACTTGTTTTTCGCGTTCCAAAACTTGTAATCCCATGTAAGCCGCTCCAATATCACCCGAAACTACTAATAAATCGTTTTCTTTCGCTCCGTTTCTATATACAATATCTTCTAAATTCGCCTCACCAATAGCGGTAATGCTAATAATTAATCCTTTTTGTGAAGAAGTCGTATCGCCACCAATTACATCTACATTGTAAATTTTTGAGGCTAACGTAATTCCTTCAAATAATTCTTCCAAAGCTTCCAAAGGAAAACGATTCGAAACCGCTACCGAAACCGTAATTTGAGTTGGAGTTGCGTTCATCGCACAAATATCAGATACATTGGCAACAACAGCTTTGTATCCTAAATGTTTTAACGGCATGTAAGCCAAATCAAAATGAACACCTTCGACTAATAAATCGGTGGAAATTATCGCTTTTTTATCGCCAAAATTCAATACCGCCGCATCGTCACCAATACTTTTTAAAGTTGATTTTTGATTAATGGTAAAATGTTTGGTTAAGTGATCGATTAAACCAAACTCGCCTAATTGCGACAAACTGGTTCTTGATTGGTCTTTGTTTTCTAACATGGATTATTTTTTTGCAAAAGTACGATTTTATTGTGATACAAATGTTTTAACGCAAAGCCACGCAAAGTTTTTTCGCAAAGAATCGCAAAGTTTTCTAAACCACATAAGGGACATAACTATATCTATGTGAAACGCTGTGTTGACTTCTTGTGGCTCTGTGTAACAACTCCCCACTTCTAACTCCCCACTTCTAACTCCCCACTTCCAACTCTTTTAGCTTCTCATAAATTAAACTCGTTTCATAGCCTTTACGAAGTAAGAAATCGACGAACTTTTTGTTCTTTTTTGGACCTTTTCGTTCGGTGATGTTGTTCCAATGTTTTTCGGCTAATTGGTGGAAGTTTTCTAAATACGTGGCTTCAGGAATTTCTTTTAAAGCAATTGTGATGATGCGTGAAGAGATATTTCGAAATTTCAGTTCGTTTACAATGCGGTTTTTACCCCAAAATTTATAATTATGCTTGCCACGAACAAAACTTTGCGCAAAACGTTCTTCGTTAATGAAATTATTTTCGATAAGATAGATTAAAATTTGTTCTTTTTCTGCAGCAGAAATTTTAAACGAATACAATTTTTCTTCTACTTCTTTGTAACAGCGTTCTTGATAAGCGCAGTAATATTCTAACTTTCCTTGTATTTGTTGAATAGATAGGGCTTCAGCGTTTTTGTTTTCCAATTTCTTAACGATTTCTTAAGCAAGATTATTAGCAAAAATACTGATAATCAAATAAATTTGCATAAATTTGTCGGCTTTTTTTATGTCAAAAGCCATTTTTTAACTACCCCTGTTTATGAAAATTATGAAATTAAAATTATTTATTGTTGCGTTATTTTGCTCTGTTTTAGGATGGGGACAGACTACAATTTTTCAATTCGATTTTGAAGGAGGAACTACTCCTTCGGTAGATAATGCTGTTGGTACTCCAGCTTATTCGGTTATTGGCACACTAACATCTGCAACAGGTACATGTAATGGCGCAGGCTCTGTAACTCATTCAGCATGGAACACAAATGATGGTTATAGATTTACAGTTAATACTACAGGATACAATACTTTGAACTTTTCATATGTTGAAAGAGCATCAAATACAGCAATTTCCACTTTTTTAGTTAGAGCAAGTACGGATGGTTCTACTTGGACTACTATTAGAAGTTCTTACACGCCTGGCACTTCATGTACAGCTTCTGGTTTAATTGCTTTGCCAGTAGCTTTTGATAATCAATCGAATGTTTTTATAGAAATATTTAAGAATGTAAATGCAGGAAACTCTGGAAATAATTTCAGAATAGACGATGTTACATTAACAGGGAATGTTTTGTCCTCAAACACCATCACGACAACTACTCCAATTGTAGGTAGTCCGTTTTGTGTAACGGCTTCAGCTGGAGTATCGGTTTCAGTGCCTTTTACAAGTTCAGGAACTTTTACAGGTAATACTTATACAGCACAATTATCTAATGCAGCAGGAAGTTTTGCTTCGCCTGTAAACATAGGAACACTTGTAAGTGATGCTAATAGCGGTACAATTTCGGCAACAATACCGGCAAATACTGCAACTGGAACGGGTTATTTAATTAGAGTTGTTTCTAACGGACCAGCAGTATCAGGCTCAAATACGGCTGCTTTTACGATAAATTTAGCTAACAATAGTATAGCTCCAGTAGCCACTCAAAATATTTTTGAAAGTGCAAATGGTACTACCTTAACAGTAACAGAAACATCAACACCATCTTCAAGACAATGGTATTATGCAACAGTTAGTGGCGGACCGTATACTAATTTAATCGGGGGCTCAACAGGAACTACTTATGTGCCTAACTTTGCTACTGCAGGAACTTATTACGTAGTTTGTGTTTCTACTTTTGCTTGTGGAACTATAACTTCAAATCAAGTTCAAATCAATGTAACGGCTGCTCCAACAGGTTGTACCGATTTGTTTATTTCAGAATATATCGAAGGAAGTGGTAATAATAAAGCTTTGAAATTTATAATCCAACAGCAGCGCCAATTAATTTAGCTACTTACGATTTAGTTTATTATAGTAATGGAAGTGGAACTGTATCAGGAACGTTTGCATTATCAGGAACAATTCCTGCTTATGGTACTCATGTTGTGAGTAATTCAAGTGCTTCTGCTGCAATTTTAGCATTATCAAACCAAACAACAGCTGGTGTAGTCTTGACTTTTAATGGTGATGATGCTGTTGTTTTGAGAAAATCTGGTGTTAGCATTGATGTTATTGGACAAATAGGCACAGACCCAGGAGCAGAATGGGGTGCAGGAAATCAGTCAACAGCAGATAATACCATAATAAGAAATTTTGCAATTCAAATAGGAGATGCTAATGGAGCAGATGCTTTTAATCCAGCAACAGAATGGACAGGTTTTGCAACGGATTATATTTCAGATTTAGGGACTCATGCTAACTCATGTGCACCACCAATGCCTGAAATAAATGTACAAGGAAATTCAATTACGATTCTTGATGGCGATACTACTCCAATTGTAGGTGATGATACTAATTTTGGTTCGGCTGACATTGCAGGCGGAACAATTGTAAAAACATTTACTATTCAGAATACAGGAACTGCTATTTTGAATATTGGTGCGATTTCGTTTACTGGTACTCATGGTACTAATTTCACAGTAACAACTCCGCCATCAGCAACTGTTGCTATTGGAGGTTCAACAACGTTTCAAGTAACTTTTGATCCAACAATTGTAGGTGCTCATAATGCTGAGATATCAATTGTGAATGATGATGTAAATGAAAATCCATATAACTTTGCAATCACAGGAAATGGATTTGCAACACCTAATATTGTGTTGAGTTCTTCTAATCCAGCCGTTGCTGCATCTAACATAACACAAGGAACTACAAACAACGTTATTTACGCATTTAACTTAGCAGTAACTAATGCTGACGCTACTTTAAATAATGTAGTTTTTAATACTTCGGGAAGTTATGCGGCTTCAAATATTACAAACTTTAAATTGTGGTATTCAACAGATGCGACTTTTAATAGTGCAACTGATACAACTTTAGATAACGAAACAGCTGCTTTAGGAACTGGAGCACACACTTTTACTGGTTTTACAAGATTAATTACAAACGGTAGCACAGGATACTTTTTTATTACAACAGATATTCCATGTACTTCAACAGCTGGAAATACAATTGTTGTAGACGCTATTACAACAGCAGATTTAACATTTGTGTTAGGGAATAAATCGGGAACAGCTTTTGCTAGTGGAACACATACAATTCAAAGTGCTATTCCAAATAATGTAACAGGAGCAGTTACTTCTGTATGTGAAAATGGTACCGCAACAATTAGCTGGACAGCTCCAGCAGGATGTAGTGACAATGTATTGGTGTTTGCTACTAACGGAACGTTTACTGCTGCAATTCCTACAGGGAATGGTGGTACTTATACTGATAATGCTGTTTTTGGTTCAGGAACAGCTTTCGATGGTGGGTTTACTGTTTTTAAAGGAACAGGTACATCTGTAACAGTGACTGGATTGACAAATGGAACAACATACAGATTTAAAATTTTTACTAGAAACGATTTAAATTGGAGTAATGGTGTAGAAGTAAGTTGTACACCAACTTTAGCATATTGTGCTTCAGGCGCTACTAATACAGCTGATTCTGAAATTGAAAATGTTATGTTAGTAGGATATTCTACTACAATTTCAAATAATACAACAAATGCTTGTACTACAGGTGTAAATAATTACACAGCCATGAGTGCTGATTTACAAGTTGGCGGAACTTATACGGTTGCGGTTGAATTTGGAGATTGTGATGGAGGAACGCAATATGATGGCGCAGGAGGAGTTTGGATTGATTGGAATAACGATGGCGATTTTCTTGATGCTAATGAAACGATTGGTACAGCATTAGTTGCTGTTTCTGGTGGAAATGTAATTCAAAACTTTACAATTAACGTTCCAGGAGGGCAACCAATTGGAAATTATAGAATGAGAATTGTTCAAACAGAAGGTGGTACATTAGGAACAATTAATCCTTGTGGAACATTTACATATGGTTCAACGGAAGATTATACTGTTCAGGTTGTAAACGCTTGTATTCCTACTCATACGGTTACCACTTTTACACCAACATCTGGTCCGGTAGGAACAGAAGTTACTATTAATGGGACTGGTTTAACAGGGGCAACAGTAACTTTTTCAGGTGTTAATGCAACAATTGTTTCTAATTCAGGAACTCAAATTGTGGCTATTATTCCAGCAGGAGCTACAACAGGAATGTTGTCTGTAAGAGATACTCAACCATGTGCAATTGATAATGTTTACACAATTATATCAAGTGATGTGACTTCATGTGAAGGAGCCTCTACAACTGATTTAATAATATATGAATTACACGATGAGCAATCTGGTGATGGTGGATTTATAACGTTATATAATGGTACTGCAACAACAGTTAATTTGGCAGATTATAGTATTTATAGAGCTGGAGACTACGGCGGTGCTATGTCTAACTATGCTACTTTAACTGGAACAATTGCTCCAGGAGCTTTAGGAGTGATTACGGTTGATGCTGCTAGTTGTGGGACTGCAACTAATGGCGATTTAAGTGCTGGATTTAACGAAAATGATCAAATTCAATTAAGAAACGCGGCAGGGACTATTGTTATTGATGATGTGCATGCATATATTGCTGGTCCTGGATATTATATGGTAAGAAATGTGGGAACATTGAGCGCTAGAACAACTTTTGTTGCAGCAGATTGGGCTACAACACCTTTAATTGCGGGCCAATGTATTCCAAGTGCTGGATTAGTTCCTCCAGTTAATACACCTCCAACAGTTACTACTCATCCATCATACACGCCATCTTGTAGCGCTACATCGGTGGTTTTAACTACTGCTGGAACTGAAGGATTTGTAGGAGGAAATGCATTAGCTTATCAGTGGTTTTTTGCTGCACCAGGTAGCGCAACTTGGACAGTTGTTACAGATGGAGGAATTTATAGTGGTGCAACAACAGCTTCTTTGAATATTTCTTCAATTGTAGGAGTTATAGATTACCAATATTACTGTCAAATTAGAGAGAATACGGCGACTTGTTATATAGCAAGTAATGCTATAAAAATTACAGATACAAGTGCGACAACTTGGAATGGCACAACTTGGTCAAATGGAACTCCAGACTTAACAAAATTAGCAATAATAAATGGCACCTATAATACTACAACAAATGGAGATATAGATGCATGTAGTATAGTTGTAAATACTGGATTTACCGCAACAATAACTTCTGGGCACTATTTTAATATTCAAAATGATGTAACTGTGAATGGTACATTAAATATATTAAACAACGGTTCCTTGGTACAAATTAATGACTTAGGTGTTAACACTGGAAACATTTCATACGAAAGAATCACTACAGGAGCTGCTTTAGACTACGTATATTGGTCTTCACCTGTTAATGGGGTTTCTACACCAGCATCAGGATATAATTACACTTGGAATACAACTGTAGCTAATCCAAATGGAGGACAAGGGAATTGGGTATCAGCTACAAATACAGCAATGCAACCAGCTTTAGGTTATATTATGAGAGGTGTGTTGAATAGAAACTTTATTGGTTTACCAAGAAATGGTGTTTATACGCCTACAATTGCCAGAGGAAGTGATCTAGGAGCTGGTTCTACAGGCCCAAACGGCATCATGAGATTAGCTACTGATGACAACTGGAACTTATTAGGAAATCCATATCCATCTGCAATTAGCATCAATTCATTCTTAACAGCTAATACACAATTAGATGGTTTTGTGAGACTTTGGACACATGGCACTTTACCAAGTACAGCAATAGCAGATCCGTTCTATGATAATTTTGTATCCAATTATACAGCTTCTGATTATGTAGCAATAAATGGAGCAGGAGCTACAAGTGGACCAGGAACGTTAAGCGTAATTGGCGCAGGACAAGGATTCTTTGTTTTAATGGATGCTGGTACTGCAACAACTTCAACGGCATTATTTAATAATTCAATGCGCGATAGAAGCTATTCAAATAGTCAGTTTTATAAAACAAATGCTGAAAATAAATCAACTACTATTACTTCGTTTGAGCGACATGGAATTTGGTTAGATTTAGTAAGCTCAACAAATGAAACTACAAGGACATTAGTAGCTTATGTTACTGATGCTACTTATGACAGAGACAGAATGTATGATGCAATAACAGATTATAAAACTTCACAGAATTTCTATTCAATTATCAATGATGATATAATGACAATCCAAGGAAGATCTGTGCCATTTGATGATTTAGACAAAGTTCCAATGGGAGTAAAAATTCCTACAACGGGTTCTTATACTATTGCAATTGGTGCTGTAGACGGACTTTTTGCTTCCACAGCGCAAAATATTTATTTAGAGGATTTAGAACTTGGAGTTATTCATGATTTAAGAGTAAATCCATATAGTTTTAATGCAACCCAAGGTGTTCATAATTCAAGATTTGTGTTGAGATATACAAATTCTGTTTTAGGAAATGAGGATTTTATTGGTGATTCAAATGCTGTTTTTGTTGTTTCAAATGAAAGCTTAACGGTTACATCTTTAAAAGAAAATATAGCTGAAATAGAAATTTATGATGTATTAGGAAGAAAATTATATCAAAATAAAAACGTAAATACACAATCTCAAATTGTAAATTCAATCCAAAAAACAAATAGCGGATTAATTATTTACATCACATTGGAAAACGGAAAGAAAGTAGTTAAAAAGGCGATTTACTAATTTTTTTTCTAATATAAAATTTCAAAACCTGCAGTAATTGCAGGTTTTTTTATTAAACAGGTTGTTTGTTAAAATCATACCTTTGCAAAAACAAATTACTTGAATTCAAAATACAACATCATCATAATCGGCGGTGGCGCTGCCGGATTTTTCACTGCAATCAACATTGTAGAGAAAAACCCAAACTTAAAAGTGGCTATTCTTGAAAGAGGAAAAAGCGTTTTAGAAAAAGTACGTATTTCGGGTGGTGGAAGATGTAATGTGACACATGCGTGTTTTGTACCAAATGATTTAGTGAAATTTTATCCTCGCGGTGAACGCGAATTAAAAGGACCATTTAACCAGTTTTGTTCAGGTGATACGATTGAATGGTTCGAAAAACACGGAGTTGAACTTAAAATCGAAGACGATGGAAGAATGTTTCCTGTTTCCAATTCGTCTCAAACGATAATTGATTGTTTTCAAGAAGCGGTTAAAAAGCTAAAAATTGATGTACTAACCAATCACAGTGTTCAGGAATTATATAAAACGAATACCCATTGGAAAGTAACCACAACTCAAGAAGTTTTCACTTGCGAAAAAATTGTAATGGCTTCCGGAAGTAATCCAAAAATGTGGGAATTGTTGCAAAATCTCGGTCATTCAATTATCGAACCAGTTCCGTCCTTGTTTACGTTTAACATCAAAGATCCTCGAATTAAAGATTTAATGGGGCTTTCTGCGGTTGCTTCAGTGAAGGTTAAGAAATCCAAGTTGGAAGCTTCAGGACCATTGTTAATTACGCATTGGGGAATGAGCGGTCCAGGAATTTTACGTCTTTCGGCTTGGGGAGCTAGAGAATTAGCTGAAAAAAAGTATCAATTTGCTATTCAAGTCAATTGGTTAAACGAAACTACTTTTGAAGAAGCGCTTGAGTTATTAAAAGACATCAAAGAAGAAAATGCCAAAAAATTAGTTTCAAAATACGCACATTTTGAATTACCAAAACGACTTTGGGAAAACCTCTTAAAAGCAGCAGGAATTTCAGAAGAACTAAAATGGGCAGATATAAATAAAAAACAAGTGAATTCGTTAGTTGAACAACTTACGAATGGCGAATTTCACGTTAACGGAAAAAGTACTTTCAAAGAAGAATTTGTTACTGCTGGAGGAATCGACTTAAAAGAAGTCAACTTCAAAACCATGGAAAGCAAAATTTTACCAAGCGTTTATTTTGCAGGCGAAATTCTAAATATCGATGCAATTACAGGTGGATTCAACTTCCAGAATGCTTGGACTGGCGGATTTATTGTGTCTGAGAATGTTGTGAAATAAATATAACGATAAACAAAACAACTTACTTTGTGATACTCTGAGCTTCACTTTGAGTTACTTTGTGCTCCAAATCTATCTGTTCAACCAAAAAATACTACCCGTTAAAATCGTTGCAAATCCAACCCATGCTAAATACGGAATCAATAAATATGAAGCTCTTTTGTCTATTTTTTTGAAAATAAGATAGGTTTCATAAATGATTAACCAAAGCAAAATAATTTCGATTAAAGCCAATAAAATATTGTTCAATCCAAAGAACAAATACGACCACAAAGCGTTTAAAAGCAATTGAATAGTAAAAAACAACAATCCTTTTTTTACTAATTCTTTGTTCGATTCTAACTTATTCCAAACCATTCCTGCAGCAATTCCCATCATGATGAAAAGCATGGTCCAAACCGGTGCAAAAACCCAATTTGGTGGATTAAAACTAGGCTTTTTGATTTCTGGATACCAAGTAGTGATACTTGATTGCGTAACGTTGCTCGACAAGTAACCAACAGCTAAACAGATGGCAACGCAGTATATAATTTTAAGATATTTGTTCATGATTTTAATTTTATAGGCAAATTAACGAAATATCAAGGGAACAAATCAATCAAAATAGGTATTTTTGTCAAAATTTTGAGCTATGCTTACCGAAAAAGATTTTATCGCAACCTCATATAATTCTATTGAATCGGCTAGTTTCGAATGGAGCGCACCTAGTAATATAGCCTTAGTGAAATATTGGGGCAAGAAAGAAAACCAAATTCCAGCTAACCCTTCGATAAGTTTTACGTTAAACAATTGTAAAACGATTACGAAGTTAGAAGTGGTCAAAAAATCAGAAAACAATAGTTTTTCGTTCGATTTGCTTTTTGAAGGGAAACCAAAAGAAGATTTCAAACCAAAAATTCAAAAATTCTTTGAAAGAATAGAGCAGTATTGTCCGTTTTTAAAGGAATATCATTTTAAAATTGATACACAAAACACCTTTCCTCATAGTTCAGGAATTGCTTCTTCTGCATCTGGAATGGCAGCTTTAGCAATGAACATCATGAGTTTGGAAAAAGCTATTAATCCAACTATTTCTGATGACTATTTTTATTCAAAAGCTTCATTTTTGGCAAGATTAGGAAGTGGAAGCGCGTGCAGAAGTATCAAAGGTGAAGTCGTAGTTTGGGGAAATCATACAGAGATTAACGGAAGTTCTGATTTGTTTGGAGTGGAATTTTCAGAAATTCATTCTAACTTTAAAAACTATCAAGACACAATTTTATTGGTAGATAAAGGTGAAAAACAAGTTTCGAGTACGGTTGGGCACGATTTAATGCACAATCATCCTTATGCAGAAAGACGTTTTGCTCAAGCACATGAAAATTTATCCAAAATTAAAGCCATTTTATCATCAGGAAATGTAGCAGAATTCATCAAAATTGTAGAAAGTGAAGCCTTGACTCTACACGCTATGATGATGACTTCAATGCCTTATTTTATCTTGATGAAACCCAATACATTGGAAATCATCAATAAAATCTGGAAATTTAGAAATGAAACCCAAATTCCAGTTTGTTTTACGTTAGATGCAGGTGCCAATGTGCACGTTTTGTATCCCGAAAATGTAAAAGCAAATGTGTTGCAATTTATTCAAGATGAATTAGTTGGCTATTGTCAAAATGGTCAGTATATTTGCGATTGTATAGGCACTGGCGCTAAATCAAATTAATTTTGTACATTTACTCATTGTTTACTGAAAAAGAAAACTGAAATTTATGAAAGGACCACTTTTTTACTCAAAAATATTACTTTTCGGAGAATATGGAATTATCCAAGATTCGAAAGGACTTTCAATTCCATATAATTTCTATAATGGTGCTTTAAAGAAAGATGAAAATCCTTCAGAAAGTGCAATTAAATCAAACGAAAGTTTAAAAAAATTCGTTACTTATTTAGAGCAATTGCAAACAGAACAACCTGAATTAGTAACTTTTAATTTAGAAGTTTTAAAGAAAGATGTAAACAGCGGAATGTATTTTGATTCAAGTATTCCTCAAGGATATGGTGTAGGAAGTAGTGGCGCTTTGGTTGCTGCTATTTACGATAAATATGCCAATGATAAAATCACGGTGTTAGAAAATTTAACGCGTGAAAAATTATTGCAATTAAAAACGATTTTCTCTCAAATGGAATCGTTTTTCCACGGAAAAAGTTCAGGTTTAGACCCGTTGAATAGTTATTTAAGTATTCCAATTTTAATCAACTCTAAAGATAATATTGAAGCGACTGGAATTCCAACGCAAAGTACACAAGGAAAAGGTGCGGTTTTCTTAATTGATTCAGGAATAGTGGGCGAAACTGCTCCAATGGTTTCTATTTTCATGGAAAACTTAAAAGATAACGGTTTCCGTACGATGTTAAAATCACAATTCATAAAATATACCGATGCTTGTGTTGAAAATTTCTTGCACGGCGATGTAAAATCGTTATTAGAAAACACCAAACAATTATCAAAAGTAGTTTTGAATAACTTTAAACCTATGATTCCAGAACAATTTCACCAAGTTTGGCAAAAAGGAATCGACACGAACGACTACTACTTAAAATTATGTGGTTCTGGCGGTGGCGGTTATATTTTAGGATTTACCCAAGATTTAGACAAAGCAAAAGCATCTTTAAAAGACTATAAATTAGAAGTAGTTTATAATTTTTAATGTTTTTAGTTTGAAGGGAACTTTGAACTTTAAACTTTGAACAAAAATTCATGCTCACACGTAAAACCAAATTAGTCCTTACTAAAATATTTAGTTTTTTCTCTGTGATTAGAGGATACAATATTTGGGTAGTTGCATTGGCGCAATATCTTTCTGCTATATTCATTTTAGCTCCCGAAAAACGTGCTTTAGATATTATTCTTGATTGGCGTTTATTTTTAATTGTGGTCGCTTCTACTTTAACGATTGCTTCGGGTTATATTATCAACAACTTTTACGATGCTAAAAAAGACTTAATCAATCGCCCTAAAAAAGCTATGATTGACCGTTTGGTGAGTCAAGAAACCAAGTTAAAAGTCTATTTTACGATTAATTTCATTGTGGTTTTTTTGGTGTTTTTTATATCATGGCGAGCGATGTTGTTTTTTTCGGCTTACATTTTCTTGATTTGGTTTTATTCTCACAAGCTGAAAAAAATGTTCTTAATTGGAAACATCACGGCTGCAGTGTTAGCGGTTTTGCCTTTCTTCGGAATTTTAATGTATTATAAAAACTTTTACGAAGTCATTTTTGCACACGCTACTTTTTTATTTTTATTAATTTTAATTCGAGAATTAATTAAAGATTTAGAAAATATCGAAGGCGATTTAATTACGGATTATAAGACTATTCCTGTTGTTTTTGGCGAAAAAAGAGCAAAAAGTATCATTTCTATATTGACCATTTCGACCATTGTTCCCATATACTTTTTAATCGAAATTTACAATGTGGGTTACATGGATATTTACTTTTATTTGAGCTTAATTGCTTTGTTGTTTTTTTGCATGATGTTGTGGAAGGCAACCACAAAAACAGAATATTTGAAACTTCATTTCCTATTGAAATTCATTATTGTTTCGGGTGTCTTTTGTGTTGTTTTGATAGAACCTTCTGTTTTATTTCATGGAAAAAAACTAATTTTAACTCATTCTATATCTATTTATTAGAAGTTTCGAACTAACATTTTTGGATTTAAAAAACTAAAGTGTGTGTTTCAACATATTAGTTATATCTTTGCAGAAATTTGTTTATAATATGTCACGTCATCAAGATAATGATAAAAGTCGTCCAGGTTCAGGAAGACAAGGAGGTTACAAGAGAGATAGTAATTCAAGAGGAAATGCGCCAATTCGTAAAGCGCCTTCAAAGTTTGCAACGAAACCAGATACTCCAAAAGCTCCAAAATCATCAAAAAAATCATCTAATCCAGACGAAATTCGTCTAAATCGTTATATTTCGAATTCAGGAATATGTAGTCGTAGAGATGCGGATATTTACATTCAAAGTGGTAATGTAAAAGTAAATGGAGTTGTTGTCACCGAAATGGGTCACCGTGTTAAGTTAACCGATGTAGTTCAGTTTGATGGTGTAAATATCACGCCAGAAAAGAAAGAATACGTCTTATTAAATAAGCCAAAAAACTTTTCAACTGCTGGAGACGATTCTCCAGGTTCTTCAAACGTGTTGGATTTAGTACGTGGTGCTTCAAGATCGAATTTATTACCTGTTGGAAGAATGGACAAAACCACAACCGGTTTATTGTTGTTTACTAATGATAATGAAATGGTTCAGAAATTCACGGTTCCTAACCAACGTTCCTCTAAAGTATACCAAGTTACATTAGATAAAAATTTAAAATTCGAAGACTTAGAAAAAATCCAAAAAGGATTAATGATTGAAGAACACAAAGTTTTTGTAGAAGAAATCACTTACATCGAAGATCAACCAAAAAGTGAAATCGGAATCAAAATGAAAACTTCTAATGTAAAAGTAGTTCGTAAAATTTTCGAACACTTAAAATATGATGTTTTAAAAGTAGACCGTGTAACTTTTGCTGGTTTAACAAAGAAAAATTTACCAAGAGGTGATTGGAGATTCTTAAGCGAACAAGAAATCATCAATCTTAAAAATGCTTAAAAGCATTTTATAAAATATAATGACATATAGATTCTTCTTTTTATCTTTTTTATTTAATAACCTTTTAAAAACTTTATGCCTAATCAACTACAACAAATTGCCATTCGATGGTTCGATGCTTTCAATACCAAAAATTTAGAAAAATTGTTAGCATTATATGATGAAGATGCCCATCATTTTAGTCCAAAATTAAAAATTTGCCAACCAGAAACTAATGGCTTAATCATTGGAAAAGAAAACATGAGAGTTTGGTGGCAAGATGCTTTTGATAGATTACCAACATTACATTACAAAGCAACTTCACTAACCGCTAACACCGACAGAGTTTTTATGGAATACACCAGACAAGTAGAAGACGAAGCAGATATGTTAGTAGCCGAAGTTTTAGAAATTAAAGACGGAAAGATTGTGTTTTCTAGAGTGTATCATGGGTAGATGGTTGTGTATTTTACCTTAGTATCTCTCCGTTATTTTTTTATTGTCTAAATAGTTAATGCATAAATTATTCTAGTAAATTCAGAATCTAATTAATCATACGGACAACTATAATCGGTTTTGGTATTAAACCCAAATTACGCATTAGAAATTTCACGAGATAAATCTATAGGATAATCTCAAATTCTAACAAATCATCGACTTCTGATTTGCGTAATACAAGGATATAAAGCTCCCTCAGTAATTTACAGTTCGCCTTTAGTGTTTTTTTAACTTTTTGCATAATTTCATAACCATACATTTTTGCCTTTTCTTCCAAAAGTTTTATAGTGATGGTGTTTAAACTGTCTTTATATAATTTTTTAGAATAAGTATACATAATTTTCTTATACATATTTTTTGAGGTCTTTTTTCTTTTCTTTTACTTCTGTTTTCTTGATAAATAGTATTTTTGTAAAAATTAAATCACATGTCATTATTTTATAAATTAAGCATTAAAGAAATCATCATAGAAACTGCTGATGCAGTTTCTATTCTTTTTAATGTGCCAGACGAACTGAAATCATACTACTCTTTTATTGCTGGACAATATGTAAACTTAAAAATTACGCTTGACGGACAAGAAATTAGAAGAGCCTACTCGATTTGTTCTTCTCCAAAAAGTGGTGAATTACGAATTGCAGTAAAAGCTATCGAAACTGGATTTTTCTCTAAATTTGCCAATGAAAAATTAGCGGTTGGAAACATAATTGAAGTAGGAACTCCTGAAGGAAAATTCACTTTCGAACCAAAATCAGAGCATAAAAAAAACTACGCAGCTTTTGTAGCTGGAAGCGGAATTACACCTGTTTATTCCATTCTAAAATCGGTTTTAGAGGAAGAACCAAACAGTACTTTTGTGTTGGTTTACGGAAATAAATCAGAAAAAAACACTATTTTCCACAACCAATTATACAATTTACAATTGCAATATATTGGACGTTTGTTTGTACAATATGTGTACAGTCAATCCACTGCTGACAATGCTTTGTTTGGCAGAATTGACAAATCGGCTGTGAATTTTATTTTAAAAAACAAACATAACGAAATGGAATTTTCGAAATTCTATCTGTGTGGACCAGAAGAAATGATTAATTTGATTTCAGAAACATTGAAAGAAAATAATATTTCAGATTCTGATATTAAATTCGAGTTGTTTTCTACTTCATTAAACGAAGGAAAAACAATTTCAAGTGCTAATGGACATACAACAATTTCAATTTTAGTTGATAATGAAGAAACAACTTTCGAAATGAACCAGAAACAAACGTTATTAGAAGCAGCTTTAAAAAAAGGTTTAGACGTACCGTATTCTTGTCAAGGTGGAATTTGTAGCAGCTGTATTTGTAAAATTATTGAAGGTGCTGCCGATATGAATAAAAATCAAATTTTAACTCATGAAGAAGTTGCTAACGGATTAATATTAGCTTGCCAAGCTTATCCAATAACAGCGACAATCAAAATCGATTTTGATGATGTTTAATAGATTTTAGGTACTATAACATAAATTGTGTAAGTAGAAAAAATAATGGGTTTTAAAATCCATTATTTTTTTGTTTAATTTTAAATTTTATACAGTCTTCTGAAAAAAGAAGATTTATTATCGAATGAGTTCTTAAAGTAATTCAAAACAGGAAAAGACCAAAAGGGGTTTTCTTGCCCAATTACAAAAACGCGGTTTAGAAGCTATTTTAATTGGCGAATTAGATTCACATTTAGGATATGATAAACCTGAAAAAACAATTACTTCCAATTCTAGAAATGGTTTTTCCAGTAAAAAAGTAAAAACCTCTTTTAGAGAATCAGAGATTCAAGTTCCTAGAGACAGAGAAGCTTCTTTTAATCCTATGATTGTTTGAAAAAGACAAAACATGGTAGATGAATTAGAGAATGTAATTGTATCATTATATGCCAAAGGAATGAACCACCAATCTAATAGAAAATCTTAATGGTAAGATTATAAAATACACCAAAAATAAATTATCATTCCCAACGGATGATGCGGTTTTAAAACCCGTATATTTGGCTCTGAGAGAAGCAACCAAAAAAAGGTCGATGCCAATCCGAAATTGGGGATTAATCCTCAACCAGTTCTTAACTATATTTGAAAAAAGGGTTCAACTTTAATTAAAAAGTCAAACCACTATATTTTTAAACTTACACACTTTTTAGGATAGTGTCT
>Ga0209480_10000394_pt1 | contig 37096 bp, 34 predicted proteins | sample JI61114C2DNA_FD_187501 | JGI IMG/M metagenome (GOLD analysis project Ga0209480, IMG submission 187501) | Wastewater effluent complex algal communities from Wisconsin, to seasonally profile nutrient transformation and Carbon sequestration -... | ecosystem: Engineered > WWTP > Effluent > Algae... | reverse complement strand
GGGCGGAAACCGATATACCGGTAATAGGTGCTTGTGCCCCGGATACTGTCGCGGGATGAAGAATTGAGGTGAATGCTGATCAGAAAATCCGGGTCTTCCTGCTGCAGGGCCAGTATCCGTTCGGTCATGGAAAGAGTGGTGTCCTTCTCCCGGGTCATATAAACGCTGGCATTTTCTTCCTGTAATGATTGCTTCAGCTCCTTTGCCATCAGCAATGTATAATCCTTCTCCCTGATTTTTGTCTTCGCCCCGCTTGCACCGGTATTGTCTCCGCCATGGCCCGCATCCACGGCCACTCTCAGATTACGCAGGTCCGGATCACGTGGCTGCCGCTTAATACGTATCACCAGTTTTTTGTCGAGATAATATATATGATACCCCCAATGCTGTGGGTGCTTCAGTTCAATGGTAATCCGGAACACGTCGTCTTCTACCTGTTCATGGTATACATTTTTTACTTCCATAGCCGAACTGAGCTGGGTAATCCAGTTGGTATTGCTGGTGGCCCCATATACATCCACCACAATACGGGAAGGGCTGATCAGCTGCATACTGCGGTAAGGAAGCTTTTCATCAAGCGTCAGCTGTACATAATCATAGCGCTCATCACCCCAGACTTTCCAGTTACTGGTCAGGTAATAAGGCGACAGGCGAAGACTGTCATTACGGGAAAAATTCACTTTGGGCAAATAGGCCTGATGCCCGGAGGATAATTGTACTTTATAATTCAGAATGGTACTGTCCACTACTGTTACCAAAATGCCCGTGTCGAGGTAGGTCATTTTAGCACCACCCAGGCGGTCGGAACCAAGTCCATACTCCAGAAAAGGCAGCTCCCCGCTTGTTTTGCCCCTGATAGTAGTAACCGGGGTTTGTGCCTGAACAGAAACTGTACATATAAGCAGAACAAAACATAAACATCGTAACATAACAGAAAGATAGCATAAAAACCCTTTTTTGGCCGCTCCGTAATATTACGCAGACATATATCACTTTTACTGAATTTTTATGTAAAGTATTCTATCTAAGCACTATATGAATAAAATACCCGTTAATATTGCAGACCGGTCAGGGAATTGAGGTTATCTGATCTGTCCTATCCTAAGAAATACCAAAGAAATGAACTGGAATTCTATCATGGGTCTTGTCTCTTCGCTTGCTTTAGCCGGCCCTGTATTATTAATCCTTCTGCTCGGACTGGGCCGATACCGGAGTTTCCCGTATCTGCTGGCCTATTTTACCACAGTCTTTATTTATAACCTGATAACTGAACATTACATTCCTGTAAGCCCCGCAACTGAATATTACTGGGGTATGGCCAATAATTTAGCCGACACCCCTTTGATGATTCTCTTTCTGACTTATTTCAGCACATCCAGAACCTTTACCCGCCGTATGCAGATACTGGCAGCGGGCTATCTGCTGTTTGAAGCAATTGTTGTATCGGTTATCGGACTGAATACGGAAGCTATTACCATTATCATGGGGCCCGGACTCAGTATCTCCATTGGCCTTTGTCTCTACTTCTTTATCCGGAATACCAAACTGGCCATTGAAAAACGCAAGGCCACGGGCAAAGCAGTAATTGTGACTTCCCTGCTCTTTGGTTACGGTTGTTACTTCCTTATTTACCTGCTTTATTATGTTTTCAAAGCGCATATTGATGCCAATGGACAGGTAAACCTGGGTTATATGAACGACACTTTCCTCGTGTATTATATTTCAGCTACTTTATCCGCATTCCTGATGTGTGTCGGATTGCTGATTGAATACAGACGGGTGCGGAAACTGCGTGAGTTGCGTATTACCCGGCGTGAACTATCCGTGATCTATACGACAGAAACAAAAAGGGCTGTCCCGTTAAGAACAGCCATGCTTGATTTCGATCGTGAACTCTGGAATTAGAAACAGTATTTTCCTGCCGCAATCATCTGATCCGCTATCCGCCGGCGGGCATCCTTGGTATTAAAGGGTTCAGCCTTGGTAAAGCGTTTCAGCCCGATCAGGATCATTTTCTGTTCGTCGCCGTCAGCAAAGGAATTGATGGCGTCTTTTCCTGACTTATTCACCCGGTCCGCCGCATCGTAGAGATAGGTCCGCATGATATCCAGGTATACCTGACAGGCTGCTTCACCTTTTTCTTCCACCATTTTCATGACGCGCAACAGCACGCTTTCCGCATTGAAGGTTTCAATGGCCATATCGGCTATATTCATCAGGGTTTCCTGCTCCTGTTCAATTTTCATCATCAGTTTCTGTACCGCCGCACCGGAAGTCATCAGGATCGCTTTTTTCAGGTTGGCAATCAGTTTGCGTTCTGCGGCAAACGGACTGTCATCTTCGCTGAAATCCGGAATACTCATCAGTTCTTTCTGTACTCCCATGGCCGGACCCATCAGGTCAAGCCTTCCACCCATGGCTCTTTTCAACGTCATATCGAGAATGAGCAGACGGTTGATCTCATTGGTACCTTCATAAATCCGGTTGATCCGGCTGTCGCGGTACGCGCGGGAGGCATTATATTCCGCACTGAAACCATTTCCTCCATATACCTGTACACCTTCGTCTACCACATAATCGAGCACTTCACTGCCATACACTTTCAGCATCGCACATTCAATGGCGTATTCTTCCGCTCCACCCAGCAGGGCTTCATTGAAGGGCTGACCGGATGCCAGCAATTCATGTTCCTTTTCATCAATCCATTTGGCTGTACGGTACAATGATGATTCCGCTACAAAAATGCGCAGGGCCATTTCAGCGAGCTTATGTTTGATAGCCCCGAAATTGGCAATCGGTTGTTTAAATTGCTCCCTGGTTTTGGCATACTCCACCGTACCGGTGAGTGATTTGCGGGCACCACCGATCGCAGCCGCACAAAGTTTCAGCCGGCCGATATTGAGAATATTAAAGGCAATCCGGTGTCCTTTTCCTACTTCACCCAACAGATTTTCCACGGGCACTTTACAATCCTGGAAATATAACTGCACCGTGGATGAACCTTTAATGCCCATTTTATTTTCCTCGGGGCCTTGTGTAAAACCTTCTGTTCCCCGGTCAACGATAAATCCGGTGAACTTGTCGCCATCCACTTTGGCAAAAACGGTATATACCTGGGCAAAGCCTCCATTGGTGATCCAGCATTTCTGTCCGTTAAGTATATAGTATTTTCCATCCTCACTCAGTTTGGCTGTGGTCCTGGCACCCAGGGCATCACTGCCGCTGTTGGGTTCTGTAAGACCATATGCTCCGGCCCACTCACCGGTAATCAGTTTGGGAATATATTTTTCCTTTTGCTGCGGAGTTCCAAAATACAGAATGGGCAATGTGCCAATCCCGGTATGCGCGGCAATGGCTACGGAAAACGAATGTCCCGCGCCCAGGTATTCATTAATAATCGTGGAAGTAACAAAGTCTTTGCCCAGTCCCCCGTATTCTTCCGGGAAAGAAGTGGCCAGCAGTCCCTGTTCTCCCGCCTTGGTGACCAGTGATTTCATCAGACCTGTTTCCAGTGAATCAATGCGGTCCAGGATCGGATAGATCTCCGCATCCAGGAACTGGTTACACATATCCCGGATCATCAGTTGCTCTTCTGAAAATCCTTCCGGGCTAAAGGTTTCAGCAGGTGTTGATTCCTTAATCAGCCATTCACCACCTTTCAATGCTTTTCTGGTCTCTGTTGCGGTACTCATAATGAGGCGTTTTAGAAGTTATATATATAAAATGGTTGGGCTTATTTGAGATTGTCATATACGATCTGTAATACTTCTTTACAGATATCAACTTTATCGGCAGGCACGGTTTCCAGTGCTTCATTCAGCGTTTCTTCCGCCAGCGCCATAGTATCTTCCTGCAGTTTCTGTGCCTGCCTGGTTAGAAAAATCAGGTTGATCCGCCGGTCATGATCAGAAGCCACCCGCTTTACCAGGTTCAGCTTTTCCAGATTGTCTACCAGCCGCGTGATACTGGGCTTATCACGGAATGTGGCATTGCATAATTCCTGCTGACTGATCCCTTCCTGTTTCCATAAATGATAGAGCACACTCCATTGCTCAATAGTAATATTCAATCCGGCCGCATTAAATTTCTTCTGCAGTCTCCGGGCAATGGCAATGGATGCTTTACCTGTGATAAAGCTGTACAGCTCCCCTTTTTTAAATTGGTTGTTTGGCATATAGTTGTTTGTGCAACTATCCAAAAATAATATTATATTTGACAAGTCCGTCATAAATTTTTGAAAAATTTGCAAACGGGTGGAACAATCCTTTGTCACATATAAAAGCTTCCGTGTCGGTTACCGCCGGTCAGGCCGGGGCAGCCGGGTGCTGGTCTGCTTCCACGGTTACGGGGAAAATGCGGCAAGTTTTGACTTCCTGTCCCGGCATGCAGGCGATGAATGTCTGTTCCTGGCGATTGATCTTCCCTTTCACGGGCAGACCAGCTGGGAAAAAGGGCTTACGCTGTATCCGGAAGACCTGGCATCCATAATTCAGCTGCTGTTTGAGCGTGAATCCATTCCGTCTCATGAACCAGGATTCCGTTATACACTTATGGGGTATAGCCTTGGCGGCCGGATCTGCCTGGCCTTGTACCAACTGAATCCCGGTGTAATTGACAAACTACTACTGCTGGCACCGGATGGATTAAAAGTCAATTTCTGGTACTGGCTGGCAACACAAACCACAGCTGGTAACCGGTTTTTTGCCTTTACCATGAAAAAGCCCCATTGGTTTTTGGGTTTACTGAAAGGCATGAACCGCTTAAGTCTTATCAACAGCAGCATCTTCAAGTTTGTAAAATATTACATCGGTGATCCACAGGTGCGGACAGATTTATACAACCGCTGGACCGCCTTACGGAAATTTAAACCGGATCTGTCCTTAATAAAAAAACAGATATCAGCGCAGAAAACACAGGTACGTCTGTTATATGGCCTGCATGACCGGATTATTAAAGCGTCTACGGGTAAAAAATTTATATCGGGTTTGGAGCCCCTGTCACAGTTACAGGAAATTCACTCCGGTCATATGGTACTGCACGAAAAACATGTGAAAGAAATTCTCCCCGCTTTATTGCATTGATTAGATTTGCCGCAACCGCATGGTCCTGTTTATTATTACTATACTACTTTTCTGTTGTTACAGTTTACTCATGCTGTACTATTACCGTGCCTGGAAAGCGATACCGGATTATCATCCGTCGGGAACCGCAGCTACCCGGGTAACGGTGATCATTCCCGCCCGCAATGAAGAAAAAAATATTGACCGCCTGCTGTCCGCACTCAGGCAGCAAAGCTACCCGGCCGCCTGTACGGAGATAATTGTAGTAGACGATCATTCCACCGATGCCACGGCTGATATAGTACGGCAATACCCGGAAGTACTCCTCCTGCAACTGAAAGAAGACGCCATCAATTCCTATAAAAAGAAAGCGATTGAGAAAGGGATTGCAATGGCCACCGGCTCATTTATCGTTACCACTGATGCGGATTGTATACCCGGTCCGGGGTGGCTGCAACAACTGCTCGCCTTTAAGGAAGAAAAAAAATCCGTCTTTATCGCCGCGCCGGTACAGTTTACACATAACCACTCTGTACTGCAGACATTTCAGGCACTTGATTTCCTGGTACTGCAGGGAATCACAGCCGCGGCCGTACATAAAGGAGTGCACAGTATGTGCAATGGTGCCAATATGGGGTATGATAAAAATGCGTTTACAGCAGTCAATGGTTTTGCCGGTATTGATCATATTGCTTCCGGAGACGATATGCTCCTGATGCATAAAATAACGGTCCGGTTTCCCGGCCAGGTGCATTACCTGAAATCTGCAGGTGCCATCGTGCATACGGCCCCCATGCCCACCTGGAAAAGTTTCTTCAACCAGCGTATACGCTGGGCCAGTAAAGCCACTTTTTATACAGATAAACGGATCAGTGCCGTACTGCTGCTTGTTTATCTCTTCAATCTCCTTTTTGCCGCATTACTGATTGCGGGAGTATTTAATACAGATTACCTGTTCCTGCTGCTTGGCACCTGGGCAGCCAAGACAATCGTTGAATATCCGTTTGTATATAGTGTTGCCGTTTTTTTCGGTGAAACACCACTCACCCGCTGGTTCTTCTTTTTTCAACCCCTTCATATTCTCTATACCATCATCTCCGGTTTACTGGGGCAGTTTGGCCCGTATGAATGGAAAGGAAGAAAAGTAAAATAAGTATCTTTCACCGGTATGCAGCATTCACCCTCCTTTCAGCAGGCAGCCTGGCAACGGCTGAAAAAAAACAAAGGCGCTGTCTTCGGACTGGTGATAATCCTCTTATCCATACTCACAGCTGTATTCTCCTATTTCATAGCGCCAGACTCATCCCCGTATGCCAACCGGATTATCCTGGAGATAGGAGGCGAAAAACCCGGTTATCAGCGTGATTTCCTGAAACTGAAAAAAGAAAAAGAGGTAAACAATACCGGATTTTTTACCCGGCTCATCAGCGGACAGGAAGACAAATTTTATTTTATTCCCATTGACAGTTACAATGTTACTTCAGACAGTATTATCGTACAGAAATATATTGACGAAGGATTATCCGAACGACTTGCATATCCGCTTTCCCAAACGGCCGAAAATCCCGTGGTGAATCACCGGTTTATGGCCGGGACGGATAAATATGGCCGGGATATCCTCAGCCGTATCGTAGTCGGCACACGGGTCAGCCTGAGTGTGGGACTCATCACCGTCATCATTTCACTGAGTATTGGTTTATTACTGGGTTCACTGGCCGGTTTCTACCGGGGTAAAACGGATGAAATCATCATGTGGTTTATCAATGTAATCTGGAGTATACCCACATTGCTGCTGGTATTCGCCATTACCCTCGCTCTGGGTAAGGGATTCTGGCAGGTCTTTATTGCGGTTGGACTTACCATGTGGGTGAATGTGGCCCGTCTCGTACGCGGACAGGTACTGGCAGAGCGGGAAAAGGAATATATTGAAGCCACCAGGGCACTCGGTTTTTCCGACCTGCGTACCATCGTCCGGCATATCTGGCCCAATATTATGGGACCGGTAATGGTGATCGCGGCATCCAATTTCGCTTCGGCCATTGTAATTGAAGCCGGACTGAGTTTCCTTGGTGTAGGCGTACAGCCACCCATGCCCAGCTGGGGACTCATGATCAAGGAGAACTATAATTTTATTATCACGCAGAATCCGATGCTGGCACTCGCTCCCGGCTTCGCCATCATGGTGCTGGTACTGGCTTTTAATCTGTTTGGCAACGGCCTCCGTGATGCACTGAATGTGCGGGGGCGTATTTAATCAGTCTGTGCGGGATCATGTTCACGACCATGTATATCCGCCATCACCAGTAACGGAATACATAAAAAGAAAAGCGAACCCACTTTATCCGTTTCAATCAAGTCACTGAGAAAGTTTACGGTAAGAATCATCACCAGTATCACCGCCGTAACTGCGGCCAGCTTACGGTAAAACGGATCTGCCGCCCTGTGATAAATCCGCTGTGCATACCAGAGCAGGGCCGCCGTCAGTAAGAGAAATAAAACCAATCCGGGAATACCCTGTTCAATCAGCAGAAGCAGAAAATAATTATGGACTGTGGAATGTTCGGGATTATTACTGACCCAGGTTTTAAAGGCCGGCACGGCATAGGGTTTGTAATTCGAATAAAATGAAGCAGGACCATAACCAGTCATCGGACGATCAGCAATCATGCGTATGCCGGCTATCCAGCGGTAAAAACGCTCGGCGGTGGATACATCTTTCAGTTTATAGGTAGCTACCAGGTGTTCTCCGAAATCCTGATGGAATATAGTAGTACGGTAATCATGAGCATACCCAAGGTATCGGTCGTTCCGCTGCAGCCAGCTGACTGTAATAATTACGAGTACTGATACCGCGATAAAAGCCGTCATGATCAGTCTTTGCCGGATCAGCCAGAACGCCACGGCACCGGCCAATAATGCCACCCAGGCACCCCGGGCGTAGGAAAAAAACAAGGCGGCCAGTGAGATGGCCAGAGCCAGCAATAACCATTGCCGCTTTTTACCGGTTGAGCCATTTAAAAAAACAATCCAGACCGGTATCATACAAACCAGCAGGGCCGAATAATTCACATGATTCCTGAAAAAAGGGGCAATGGCTTCATTGATACCTGCAAAACTGTACCCGGAATCACGGTGACGGAAAAGCGCCAGTACTGTTACCAGCAACATGGAACCGGCCAGGCAGCGGGCCGCGATCCGTATTGCATTTTTATTACGGAACAGCAGTAACGGGGCCAGCACAAAAGCGCCGAGGTACCAGGTTTTCGCCAGAAAATATTTAGCCGATAAGAAAGGGTCGGTGGAACAGATTACGGCCACCAGTATCCAGCCCATCCACAACAGCAGCAATAACAAGAGCGGATGCCTGTATACGGAAGAGGGCATTGATGCAGGACGATACAGCCAGGCGCCAAAAAAAATAAAAGCGGTCAGCAGCATTAGTCCTTCATCCGGAATATCCGTACCCAGCGACGGCGTGAAATTATATTCAAAAGAAAAAGGCAGGCTGCAGAGTAACAGGAAAAACAACGCATCCCGGTTTGCCCATCCGGCATAAAAAACAAGTCCGGCAAAAGGGTACAGCAGGTAAAGCGCGTTCTCTGTAAACACGGCAGACGCCAGGCTTATTAAAAACAAGCCGGCAAAACCGGTATACATCAACAGGCTATTCCCTGCGGCGGACTTCATTATGCGTGTGTTGATTTTCTTCTTTCAAGTACAAGAGACACCAGCAGAGAAAAGATCAGGGCCAGTGCACCGGCGGCCAGCATCCATTGCAGGCGCTTCGGCCGGTCGGGCCAGTCGGCCGCACGTGCCTGTTCCACCACGATCAGCGCCGGCGTCTTATTATCCAGCATTAGCTGGTATTGGGTCATCAGTTGTTCGCATTCATCCAATTGCTTTTGCAGTTTTTGTTTTTCTGCCGGATCAACAGCCGTGGCCAGTTCAGCCATCAGTTTCACCTGGCTGAAACCCAGTCCTTTTAAATTGGATTCATTGCCCGCATTCTGCAGGTGCTGATGCAGGAGTTGTAATTCGAGCAGCAGGGCATTGGCCAGTTGCGGGGCGAGTTGTTTGTCGGTGTTCCATACTTTCACTTTCAGGTCACCATATTCACTCTTCATCACTTTGGTAGCCGCTTTCAGTTGTGCGGCCGCTTTCTTCACGGCCATCAAGCCTGTATCCTTTATTTTATAGTGATCCCAGAGATTGAATTTTACGGCCACCGCCAGGTAAATGGTATCGAGTGTGGCGGTACCCACAATAATATCGAGATCATCCGGGGTACCCAATGCGGAATACAGGTGCTGGATATTGCTGTTGAACAGCCTGGCTTTATCCGTGGAATAAGTGCTGGATGGCACGGCCGTGGCCACCGACAGGTACTCGGGTGGTTTCAGGTATACGATGATACCACTGGTCAACAGGGCCAGTATGACCATTAAAGCAATCTGTTTCCACCAGTTCCGGAATAATACCAGGATGTCGGGCATGTGTTCTTTTTTAATCAGGTTTTATAAAAAGGGACAGTCGTTTCAGGTTAATCAGTTTCAGCGCAATGGCAGCCAGTACGGACAGTAAGGTACCCGCCACAGCCAGTAGCCAGAAATTATGGATATACTGTTTGCCAAAGTAAAGAAAACAAAACAGGATCGCCCCGGTAAAAATATATCCGGCAAATGACCGTGCATCCTGTCCCGCGCCTGTTTTCTTAATGGCCAGCTGCAGGGTAAACAGGGCCGCCAGCGACTGGCTGATCAGGGCTGCAAAGCAACACCCGAGAGCCCCATAGCGGGGTATCAGGTAAAGGTTCAGCAGTATATTCAGCAGCAGGGCTACTCCGGAAATCAGGCAAAAAAGCCGGATATGTCCCGTTGCCGTAAGCAGGGTGCCGTACAGTTGAATAATACCATACGCAATAAGCACCGGGATACAGTACTGCATCACTTCAATGGCATGCGGTTCGCGGTTATAGTACAGTACACTTTGTATCATGGGTGCCAGCGCAATGGCCATTACGGCTGTGCCAACAGAAAACAATAACAGCAGATGACGGCTGGTTAATAATGCTTCATGGATCATACCTGTTTGCTGCCGGTGGCGGGCAATAAAAGGCAGCAGGAATGAAGCGAGCAGATACCCGGCCATATTGCCGGCATCCACCAGACGATAGGCACCCGCATAGATGCCCGCTTCCCAGGAACCATTGGGATGTATGCGTTCCAGCAGGAATGCATCAATCCGGTTATGCGCCGACATCAGTAATACAATCAGTCCATAGGGCCAGGCCTGTTTCAGTAATTGCATATAAAAGCCCGGCTCTTTATAAAAATGAAAACCGGTCCGGCGGATCCGCAGAAATACAGCAGTAGCCAGAAATGCGGTACCGGTACTGATCAGTTGTATCCACAGAAAAACCGGGAGACTGAGCTGGCCCAAGACCGGGAGCAACAAAAAACTGCCGCAGAGTAACAGCATCATGGCTTTATCCAGTACCGAAAACCAGGCATCGGGGCCGAACCATTGTTTCGCGGTGATAATCGCCCGGTTGAAAAAGAAAAACGCATTCAATACCTGTACAGCGAGGAGAAGGAAAAGCATTTCCCATTCACGTATTCCTGAAAAAAAGGCCAGCAAGGAGGTGATGACAATGTATACTACTACCAGGGCCGCTTTCAGCAGTAGAAAATTACCGGTACGTTTAAAATAATAATCCGGATCAGCCGCGAGTTGCCGGTTCATATAGGTGGTCAGTCCCCAGTCCGCTAAAAAAGAAAACACCACTACGAACCCATACAATGAAAAATAGGTTCCGTACAACACAGCCCCCTGCTGATTCTGTACGGTGCGGTCGATCCAGAAAATCCACAGGGGTTTCACCAGCAGGTTAAGTACCAGCAAGAGACGAAGTGATGAATAAAACCCTGATTTCTCTTTCATGGGGAATCTGAATGAGCAGTTGTAATCAGATAACTTTCACATGCCGGCTGAAACTTTCTTCCAGCGAGATAAAGGTTTCCGTACGTTCAATGCCTTTAATTTTCTGCAGCTGATCATGCAATACGGAGCGGAGCTGGTTGATGTCTTTACACACGATTTCAGCAAACATACTGTAGTTGCCCGTTGTATAATTGAGCCGGACGATCTCCGGGATTTTCTGCAGATCCCGGGCTACGGTATCGTACAGTGAACTTTCTTTCAGGTATATACCAATAAAGGCAATCACATCATACCCCAATGCCCGCAGATCTGCGTTCAGCCTTGTACCTTTGACCACACCGGCTTCCTGCAATTTTTTGATCCGAACGTGAATGGTACCGCCGGAAACAAAGAGTTGTTTACCCAGATCCGCATACGAGATCTCCGCATTCTCCATCATATGGTGGATGATCTGCAGATCGAGTTTGTCCAGATTCAATTTTGCCGCCATTTTACCTATCGTTTTTTGTAATTATTCAATAAATATACATATTTTTTGAATAAAATCTATACTTTTAAAATATTTGTTAGATAATTTGGAATGAAAAGCAGGCGCGCTGTATATTTGTATCAACAACGAAAGAAATAGTTCTTATTACACTGTGGGGTGATGAAATTTTTGGCAGACATGCCCTCTTGTCTCGGGGGTGGAGGTAACAGGATAAATATAGCATAGAGCCGCTTGGGTAGCAATACCTGGGCGACCAGGGTCGACCACTGAACTTTGTGCTACAACTAACTGCTCCGTGGAGGTTCGATCCCTCCCCCTACAGCTTATAGTCCGGAGTCTCCCGAAGGGGACTCCGGACTTTTTTTGTCCTCTCCCGAAGGGAACTCCGGACTATAAATTTCAGGCTAGCCTTAAGGGTTATAGTTTTCAATTACTAACTTTGCCGCCATAACCAAAAAAGCCTGTATGCGTAAAGTATTACCCCTTATCCTGTTCCTCCTTCCCGTTTTCGCGGTAGCCCAGGATGGCACCATGAAAGCCCTGCGTTCTGAATCTGAAAGAACGATTAAGAAAGAACCGGATACCAGTAAACAATCCTGGCGCAAAGGGGGCGTTTATGGCATCAATGTATCCCAGGGTTCACTGAGCAACTGGGCGGCAGGCGGAGATGATTTCTCCCTGTCTGTAAACTCACTGCTGAGTCTTTACGCTTTTTATAAAAAAGACAAACACAGCTGGGACAATACCTTTGATTTTAATATCGGCTATGTAAATACCACCAGTCTTGGTGGCCGCAAGAATGACGACCGGTTTGACTTCCTGTCCAAATACGGTCATGCCCTGAATCCCAAACTCAACCTGACATTATTGGCCAATCTGCGTTCCCAGTTATTTAAAGGTTATACGTATCAGAATAATGTAAAGTCTTTCTCCTCCGCCTTTATGGCTCCGGGTTATCTGCTCACGAGTCTGGGTCTGGATTATAAACCTAAAAAGAACCTCTCCATCTTCCTTTCCCCGGTTACCGCCCGCTGGGTAATCGTCAGAGACACGGCCCTGTCCAATAAAGGTCTTTATGGGGTGACCCCGGGTAAAAAATCCAATCTTGAGTTCGGTGCTTTTGCCACGATCAACTACATGAAGGAATTCAATAAAAATGTGACGTATAAAAGCCGGCTGGATCTCTTTTCCAATTACCGGAACAACCCGCAGAATATCGACATTTTTATGTCCAATATCCTGAATGCCAAACTGGGTAAAGTCTTATCCGTATCCTGGAGTCTCGACTTCATTTATGATGATGATGTGCGTCTCTTTGGTAAAAACCAACGTTCAGCCGCTTTACAAGTGAAGTCGCTGGTCGGGCTGGGCTTCCTTGTACGGTTCTGATGAACATTGAATATTGAACATTGAATATTGATAATTAACTTCCTACGAAGTGGAAAGATTCAATATGCAATTATCGTTTTATAAGCACCCCTTACAAGCTGAAATACCGGTCACTTTAACATCTTCTTTATACTAATATTTCTCATTGTACAGTTTACTCTGTACTCTATCTTTGCAGTACCCTCTGAAAAACGGACAACACACACCATTCTTAATCAAACGAACCCCGGCGGATGAGCAGGTCTGTTTTATTTCTTTTATTGCTTCTCGGTACCACCCCTCTCTTTGCACAGGATGCAATAGTGCGTAAACTGCAACAGGAATCCCTGCGCCAGATCAAACGGGATATTCCGGATACCAGTAAAAAAGCCTGGGTTAAGGGGGGTGCTTATTCACTCAGCATCGGCCAGGGCAGCCAGAGTAACTGGGCGGCGGGCGGAGATGATTTTTCATTTACAGTCAATACTACTTTACGCCTCTATAGTTTTTTTAAAAAGAAGAAACACAGCTGGGACAATACGCTTGATATCAGTTTTGGTTATATCAATACCACCAGCCTGGGCAGCCGTAAAAATGACGACCGCTTTGATCTCTTATCCAAATACGGTTTATCCCTCAATAAGAAATTCAATTTAGCCACGCTGGTGAATTTCCGTTCACAGTTCCTGAAGGGCTATACCTATCCGAACAATGTAAAAACATTCGCGTCTGCGTTTTTATCACCTGCCTACCTGGTGATCAGCCAGGGCATCGACTTCAAACCGAACAAGGAATTATCCATATTTGTATCTCCCGTTACGTCCCGTTGGGTATTTGTTATAGACAGCACACTGGCCGCTAAAGGAGAATACGGGGTAAAACTCAATACGCACAGCATTAATCAGAACGGAGCATTTGCCACTATCGGATACCAGAAAGCGTTTAATAAAATGGTTTCCTATAAAAGCCGGCTGGACCTGTTCTCCAACTACAAAAAAGATCCGCAGAATGTGGATGTATTCATGACCAATACTTTTTCCGCAAAAGTGGCCCGCATCATCGCCTTCAGCTGGAATGTGGACATGGTCTATGATGATGACGTACGCATCTTTGGTCCGGATAATACATCTCCCGGATTGCAATTCAAATCAATTATCGGCGTTGGCCTGCAGGTAAAAATATAGTCCGGAGTTATCAGTCAGGAGTCGGGAGTGCAATCTCCACAGGCTGCTATTTCATTATTTTGATGCAAGCGGCCATAAACAGGCTAACCTTTCAACTTCTCAACCCCTCAACCTATCTTTGTCCGCTATGGGTCAGAAGAAACTTGTCCGCTTCGCGGAAATCGAAACCTTTAAGAATGTGCTTCAGTTTCCCCAGGATATTGCCGGGAAATGGAAGGACTTTTTCAGCAATAGCCATCCCATCACCCTGGAACTGGCCTGTGGCAAGGGAGAATATGCATTGGGACTGGGGCGCCTGTATCCGGAACGCAATTTTATCGGGGTGGACCTGAAAGGAAACCGGATCTGGGTAGGAGCTAAAAAAGCGATAAAAGAAAACCTGACCAATGTTGGCTTTCTGCGGACCCAGATTGACCTGATCGCCACTTATTTTGCCCCCGGGGAAGTGGCGGAAATCTGGATCACGTTCCCGGACCCTCAATTACGCCTCTCAAAAGCTAAAAAAAGGCTCACTCACCCAAAATTCCTTCGTTTATACCAACAATTCCTGTCCCCCGGTGGTTGTATACATCTCAAAACGGACAGTCCGGATCTGTACCGGTTCACCAAACTGGTAACCGAATTATACGGATGTACGGTTTTGCAGGACAGCGACGATGTTTACAGTCAGGCGCAGATCAGTGAAGAACTGCGTATTAAGACACATTACGAATCACTGGATATAGCAGGCAGCAACCGCATCCATTACCTGCAATTCACACTGCCGGAGGATCTGGGTGGCCGCGAAAAAGACCAGCTGTTAAAAGATAAGTTAGCGGAATATGAATCAACTGACTGAAGGCACACACTATTACCTGAATGAAGACGGCCTGATCGTTTTAACCGCACAATACCATCTTGAAAAGGGGTATTGTTGTGGCAATGGCTGCAGTCATTGTCCTTTCAATTTTGAAAATGTGCCTGAACCCCGTCGCTCTGCCCTGATGGAAAGAAAGAATAATACTCCACCCGATCACCATCCCTGATTTTACGGGGCATTTCTTATCTTCAATCCATGCCTTCCCGCAAATCATCTGAAAAATTAAAAACAGTCAGGCCTTCAGGCAACACAGAAGAAAATTTTTTCACCCTGGTGTTTGAAGTGGCCCGGCAGATTCCAAAGGGACGTGTGACTTCCTATGGAGCAATTGCCGCAGCCCTCGGTGCCAAATCATCCGCCCGTATGGTTGGCTGGGCCATGAACGGCTGTCACCGTGTAAAACCCAAGGTGCCGGCACACCGGGTAGTAAACCGGAATGGAATGCTGACCGGAAAATTTCATTTTGATCCGCCGGAACGAATGGAAGAACTGCTGAAGAAAGAAGGGGTAAAGGTGAAGAATGACCAGGTGGTGGAGTTTAAGAAGTTGTTCTGGGATCCGGGGGAGGGTTGAGAAGTTTAGATGTTCAGATGTTTAGTTGTTTAGTTGTTTAGTTGTTTAGTTGTTTAGTTGTTTGAAGAATAAAGTTGGGGAATGGGTTTTCGTTCAGGGATTTTTTATATTTTCCGGTTTATTAAACTGATCCTGTAAATATGTCTGATCCCCTTAATCCGCTCTCAAAAGGCCAGCAGGAGTTTTGTACCTGGGCCGGTATATTTGGTGCCCTGATTGCTTCAGCCGCCCAGATTCAGCACCTGATATTTGCGTTACCTTCCGTCACCACCCGGTTGATGAATGCGCCATATCTCTATATCATTGGCGCTTTTGTTGTTCTTGCCATGCAGAAAGTGCAGGCACCGGTGATGCTGATCGTGGCCGCGGTTCTGGCTTTTGTAAATTGCTTTATTGTACTGATCAGCGGGGCCTTTTCTCCCCTCATCATCATACTGATGCTGTATACTGTAGTAATCACTGTATTCGTGTACGTGGAAAAAATCCAGCTGGCCTTACGAAAAAAAATGGAAGTGGAAAAGGCGGAGGAAGACAGGTGGAAAGGAGTTCTGTAAGTAAGTACGAGGTACGAAGTACGGGGTACGAGGTACGAAGTACGGGGTACGAGGTACGAAGTACGGGGTACGAGGTACGAAGTACGGGGTACGAGGTACGAAGTACGTTCCAGTATGCTACATTGCATTACTCACAACTCACAACCCACATCTCACAACCCACATCTCTCATTTCACATCTTACACATAATACGGACTGATCATCCAATACACCACTACCCCGGTAACGGCTACATAGAACCAGATAGGCCAGGTAATACGGGCGAGTTTTTTATGTTGCGCCCATTCCCCAATCATGGCCCGGTAGGCAGTAAATAAAATAAACGGCAGGATCAGTCCGGCAAGCGGGATATGGGTAAATAACACGATGTAATAAATTACCCGGGCAATGCCTTCCGCACCGAATTTTGTTTCACCGGCAAAAAGATGATGACAGATATAACTCACCAGGAAAAGTATGGACAACAGCATGGCCGTCATCATCAGACCCTTGTGCAGGAGATATTTCTTTGCCTTTACCGCCAGTAAGGCCGCCACCAGCAACACGGCCACCGCCGAGTTGATCATGGCATTGATCTGCGCAAATACATGTATGTCAAAACCGGGATTTACGTCGAGTTTGATTCGCCCCAGTAATACCACGGCTGCAAAAACCACAAAGGAGAAAATCCATATCAGCAGGTTGGCGCGTTTGTCGTTCTTTTTCCAGGCAGCATTAAGCATCAGTCTTCTTTTTTCTGTTTAAAAAATAGAGTAAGGTAAACACCCCGATAATGGCCACCAGGAAGGCGACCGCCATAATTTCCAGTTTGCCGGCGAAGAAACTCTTTTTATTCGGATCCTTCTCCATCGTAAGCATGACCAGGTCCTTGGATAAATGAGAGAGTGAAGCGGAGTCCAGTCCGTCATAATACCCCCGCACGTGGCGGTTACTGTCGATCAGCACAAACTTATCGCTATGTACAAAATTCGTATCCACGCCTTCCCCGTCAATCATCTGCAGCTTAATCTCATTCAGGGCAAAGTCATAAATCTGTTTACGGTCACCCGTGAGCAGCCACCAGGTTTCCGGATTGATCTGGAACCGGTTGGCCCAGTATTTCAGCCGTTCCACCGAATCCCTTTCCGGATCAATACTGATGGACAGAAAATGAACCAGCTTATTGGTCTTGTCTCCTACCCTTTTTCCGTTGTGAATGGATTCGGCAATACGCTTCATGTTCATCGTCATACCCGGACAAATTGTGGGACAACGGGTAAAGAAGAAGTCGGCTATCACAATTTTACCCTTCAGGCTGTCCCAGGTAATCTGTTTGCCATCCTGGTTGGTAAGTGAGATATTGGAAATGGTATGCCAGATCGTATCGCTGACCCGTTTTCCTTTTTCCGTATTGCTGATAATACTATCCGGCAGATAATGCCGGGGCATATGGATATTCTTCTCGCTCTTGGTTTTTACAATAAAGTAAGATACCAGCGGGATCATCAGGGCAATCAGCACAGCGATTAAAGCTTTCTTGTTCACATGTATGGTATTAAAAAAGTAAAACCATTAAACCGCTTCCAGGTTCGCCGGACAGACGGTTTAATGGTTAAAATCAGTATTTCCTTTAGTTGATCTTATTCTTTACCGCTGGCAGGCGCAGCAGGCTTGGCTTCTTCTTTGTGCGCCCCGTGTTTGGCGGGCATGGTGCTTTCCTGGAAATGCTTGTCATAGGTATTCCGCAGGTTCTTATAGGAATTACCATCCCAGATAAAGGCCGCGATAAACCAGATAAAGAGCATCAGGGGCACCACAATCGTCATGATCATGTTCCGGATCTCATCTCCGAGGTGCATGAACACAGAAACAATGTAATAGGCTTTGGCCAGGGTCAGGATACAAACCATGCCTTTGAACGCCAGGATGGCAAACTCACTGGGACTGTCTCCTTTGTGCATGAAATAAATGATATAACCAATGGCCAGCTCCACAATGGTAATGGCAGAAAGTATAGCCGTGGTTCTCCAGACTTTCTTTTTAAACGTCGCATCATCAGCGTGCTCATGGTGGATCGTTACTTCTTCAAATGCAGGATGTTGCATAGTATTTTTAAATTTCGCTTTTTAAAATAGTTAATGGCCTGCTGCTGTTATATCAGATAGAAGCAGAGGAATACGAATACCCATACCAGGTCTACAAAGTGCCAGTACAGACCCGCTTTCTCAATCATAAGATAATGACCTCTGTTCTGGAAAACATTCTTCTGCGTCATCATCAGCATCACGATATTGATCACTACTCCGGAGAATACGTGGAAACCGTGGAAACCGGTGATACCATAGAAATAGCCACCAAATGCGATCGGTCCCTTGGTACGGATATGCAGTTCATCCAGGTTGATCTTGCTGATCAGGTCTTTATCGGCCAGGGCAGCCAGTTGCTCATGGCTTGCACCATGATTGGACTGATGTGCCAGATTGACGAGGGTTTCATGCGGGGTATTCTGCAGGGCCGCGAGGGCTGCATCATGACTAACCAGTGAACCCCAGGGGTTGCCACGCATGGTTTGTCCGATGATATCGATTTTGCCATCCACCAGTACTGCGTGCTCACCGGTTATCAGGTGATGCCACTCCCAGGCCTGGCAGCTGAGGAACGCCACACCGCCAACGATGGTCCAGAACAGCCATTTCACCACACCGGCTTTATCGCCTTTGTGACCGGCATGTACGGCCAGTACCATGGTCACCGAACTGATGATCAGGATAAAGGTCATCACACTCACGAACGCCAGCGGGAGGTTGGCATGTCCGGCACCCGGAAATGCATTAAACACCACGTTGGGGTCGGGCCAGAAATTCTGGCTGAAACGGATGGATCCGTAAGAAATCAGGAATGCACCAAAAGTAAAGGCATCACTCATCAAAAAATACCACATCATCAGCTTGCCATACTCCAGGTTGAAGGGGCTTTTCCCACCGCTCCACCATTTGGTCTGATGTACTGTTGCTGTTGTCGCCATGTCAGTTGTCAGGTTTTACTTGTTTCGTTATGTCAATTAATTCTTACCGAGTATCAGGAAAAAAATCAGCAGGTAGATCCAGAGGGCATCTACAAAATGCCAGTAGGTGGCTGCCACTTCCACCGGTACCGCACTGTAATTTTTTGTTTTGCCAAAATAGCCTTTCAAAAAAATCACCGCCAGGGCAATCAGCCCACCCGCCACGTGTAAAATATGCAGGCCGAAAATCACGTAGAGAAACTGTCCGCCACCGGACCCTTTAAACGTGATTTGTTGTGCCCACAACTGCTGAAAGCCCATCCATTGAAAAACAATGAATGCCGCCCCAAACAGTACCGTCAGTCCGATGAACAAACGGTATTTATTCATTTCACGGTCTTTAAAAGATCTGAGTGCCAGCTGGATGGTCAGGCTGCTCAGCAGCATTACCGCGGTGGATACCCAAAATACGGTGGGCAGGGTCACCGGCTTCCAGTTGGCCTGGTTGCTCTTTACAATAAATGCACTGGTCAGTCCGGCAAACATCATGATCAGGCTGCCGATGGCCACCCATAAAGTGAATTTATGGGGATGCATTTTTTCTTTTTGTTGATTACGCACGATATCCATCTCTCTTTATTATTATCTAAACTTTGCTCAGTAATAAGGCAAACATGATCACCGGCAGATACATATAACTGCCAAACATCACTTTCCGGGCGGCACTGACTTCCATGGTCCGGTACAGGTTCACACAACGGCCGATCATAAACAGGTTGCCGAGTATGATCAATCCGATACTGATCATGCCTGCCACGGTATCATAACTGCACATGCCGTTGAAATAAGGCAACAGTGTTACGGGTACCAGCAGCAGTGAATAGGCAATGGTCTGTATCGCCGTAAACTTTGTCGGTCCTTCGTTGGCCGGCAACAGTTTAAATCCAACCGATGAGTAATCGCGGTGTGCCACCCAGGCAATGGCCCAGAAATGGGGGAATTGCCAGAAAAACTGGAAGGCAAACAGGATCCATCCGCCGGCAGTCAGCTCATCATTCCCCGCGGCCCACCCGATCAGACAGGGCAGCGCGCCGGGAACCGCCCCGATCAGCACGGCTATTGAATTGACTTTCTTCAATGGCGTGTAGATAAAGGCATAGAGGAACAAACTGAAAGCAGCCAGTCCTGCCGTTAACCAGTTGAAATAATGACCGAGCATATACACACCTGCCGCCCCGGTAATCACCGCGAAGGCCCAGCCTTCATTGACGGACACCCTGCCCGCAGCCACCGGACGGGTGGACGTACGTTTCATTTGTGCGTCGGTATCTTTTTCCACAACCTGGTTGATGGCGTTGGCACTTCCTGTTACCAGCATCCCACCTGCAAAGAGCAAGAATATCATGAGCCAGTCGTATTCGACCACTTTGGGCGCCAGCAGGTAACTGATCACACTGCTGAATACCACCATGATACTCAGTGAAGGCTTCATCAACATCAGATAGTCCTTAATCTTTTTCATGCCTTCACGTATATTCAAACAACAAATCCTGATTCACCACTGGCATCTTTTATAATGCCACCCCTTCGGGGTTCTTCTCTCACTTACTACTCATTTTCTATAATCCTGTCAGCCCTTCGGGCTTTTCGTAGTTCGTACTTCGTAGCTCGTACTTAGTACTTAGTCCTAGTGTTTTGTTTCATTCGCCCCTACCGGCTCGGTCTGCGGAATGAAATCACGTCCGTCTTTCGCATAGTCATAGGGCCAGCGGTGTACTTCAGGAATCTCACCCACCCAGTTACCATGACCCGGATTAATCGGGGTGGTCCACTCGAGGGTATTGGCTTCCCAGGGGTTGGTGGTCGTTACTTTTCTTCCCTTATAAATAGAGTAGAAGAAGTTGAACACAAACATCAGCTGAACGGCGAATACGACAATGGAAACAACGGTGATCATTTTATCCAGGTCACCAAACTGGTTGAAGGACACCCAGCCTTTCTTATCCAGATAACGGCGGGGAACACCGGCCAGACCCTGGTAGTGCATGGGCCAGAAAATCAGGTACGCACCGATCATGGTTACCCAGAAGTGAATATAGGCCAGGGTATTGTTCATATAACGGCCAAACATTTTGGGGAACCAGTGGTACACCCCTGCAAACATGCCGAAGAAGGAGGCCACACCCATTACAATATGGAAGTGCGCCACTACGAACATGGTGTCATGCAGGTGAATATCGATGGTGGAGTTACCGAGGAAGATACCGGTAAGACCTCCGGAGATAAATAAGCTTACAAATCCAATCGCGAAGAGGGCTGCCGGGGTAAACCGGATATTTCCTCGCCACAATGTGGTGAGCCAGTTGAACACTTTGATGGCGGAAGGTACCGCGATCAGCAGGGTGAGCAGCACGAATACCGAACCCAGGAACGGATTCAGCCCGGTTACAAACATGTGGTGCGCCCAAACCAGGAAGGCCAGAATCGCGATGGCGAACATGGAACCTAACATGGCCATATAACCGAAGATCGGCTTGCGGGCACTGACGGATAATATCTCCGACACCATACCCATCGCGGGCAGGAGGATGATGTATACTTCAGGGTGACCCAGGAACCAGAACAAGTGCTGGTAAAGGATGGCGCTACCGCCTTCATTTGGCAATATCTCCCCGTTGATCACGATATCACTCAGGTAGAAGCTGGTACCGAGGTTACGGTCAAACAGCAGCAGGATGGCACCGGATAATAATACAGGGAAAGATAATACACCCAGTACAGCGGTAAAGAACATCGCCCAGATCGGCAACGGCAGACGGGTCATGCTCATGCCCTTGGTCCGCATGTTCAGAATGGTGGAAATATAGTTCAGACCACCCAGCAGGGAGGATACTATGAAAAGAGCCATGGCAATCAGCCAGAGGTCGGTACCGATCTTCTGACCATCACCCGCCTGACGTAAGGCACTCAGCGGGGGATACATGGTCCATCCGCCAGATGCAGGACCTGTATGAACAAAGATGGAAGACAACATCACCACACCGGCCAGGAAGAAGAACCAGTAAGACAGCATATTCATAAACGGCGATGCCATATCACGGGCTCCGATCTGCAGGGGAATGAGTAAGTTGGCAAAGGTTCCGCTCAGACCGGCTGTCAGAACAAAGAATACCAGTACGGTACCGTGAATGGTAACGAGTCCATAGTAGAATTCAGGCTGTATCTGTCCGCCCTTGGCCCAATGACCAAAGAAGGTTTCCAGGATGGGGAACGTCTGATCGGGATAACCCAGTTGCAGACGGAACAATACAGAGAAAAGTCCGCCGATAATGGCCCATACGATACCGGTAATCAGAAATTGCTTACCGATCGTCTTGTGATCCATGCTGAAGATATACTTCGAGATAAAGGACTGTTCATGGTGGCCGTGGTCATCATGATGTACAGCAGCTCCGGCGTGTAAGGTTGATGTTTCGCTCATTGTCTCTTTGTTTATTCTGGAGGTGTAGCTTAAAATTAGATTAACGGATTACAGCGGCAGTCACCGGAACGGGAGCAGCAGTTGTATCTTTTTTAACGGAAGGATCTTTATCCGGATTGGCGACCAGGTATTGTGGTTTTTTGGAAGCCATCCAGGCATCATATTCTTCCTGTGTTTCCACCACGATCACGCCGCGCATACTCCAGTGGCCTTTACCGCACATCTGGTCGCAGGAGATCTCGTATACAAAATCCGGATTGTTGGTTTTCTTACGCATATCAGCCGTAGTAACCGTAGGCGTAAACCACATGGTAGTGGGGGTTCCCGGTACCGCATCCATTTTCAAACGGAAGTGAGCCAGACCTACGTCATGAATTACATCCTTGGCACCAATTACCAGTTGTACTGGCTTATTCACCACCAGGTGCATTTCCTGTTCTACGAAAATATCATCGTGGTTGGCGGGATCTTCCCAGATCTGACCAGCCGGGTTGCTGGCGGCGGCATTTACATTCTTGAAGTATTTTTTACCGAGCACATTGTCTTTTCCCGGGTAGCGGAACTCCCAGCCAAACTGCTTACCTACCACTTCCACCTGAACGGCTTCTTTGGGGGCGGGACCGGTGATTTTGAACCAGTAAAAGATACCAAAACCCACCAGAATGGTCAGGGTGATGGCCGGGATTACGGTCCAGATCATTTCCAGTTTATTATCATGCGGGAAATAAAAGGCTTTTTGATTTTCCTTTTCCTGGTATTTGTAAGAGAACCAGAAAAGAGCCACCTGGGTAAGCACAAATACGATAAAAGTGATGGCCAGCGTTACATACAGCATCCTGTCCACGAGCACACCATGATCGGAAGCGGGTGCACCGAGGATTTTATCCTTCAGGCGTTCATTACAATAGACTACCCCGATCAGTCCGATGATCAGGAAGGCCAGCAGCAAAAAGCCGTTGATCTTATTGGTTTGTTTACGGGAACGCTCGTATCCGCGCAACACGGCTACATACTCACTGGCTTTAGCTATCTGAAAAGTGATAATAAAACCCAGCGCTAAAATTGCGACAATGAAAAATGTCTGCATAACTTAAAATGAGGTGGTTTTTATCTAATATCTGTCTAACAACTTTACATCAGAGGCAGAGGCGTGATCCGGATACCATCAGGTATGGTGGATCAGGCTCTCTTTTACAAACGGGTGGTTTTTGGCCAGCAGCGGTGCTTTGGTCAGTGCCCTGCCGGTTACAAACATGATCAGACCTACAAATCCGAGGGCCACACCCATATCATATAAGATATTGGGAACATGTGTGGCGCCGGTAGAGTCTTTCATCACACTCGGGAATACCATCTGGTAAAAGTCCAGCCAGTGACCGAATATGATCATGATCGCCATAAATGTAATAGTTCCGTAGTTTCTTTTGGCATCCCGGGTCATTAATATTAACAAAGGAGCAATAAAATTGATTATAAACATGAGCCAAAAGATTCCTTTATAGACTCCATGGGCCCGGGGCTGGAAATAAACGGTTTCCTCGGGGATGTTGGCGTACCAGATCAGCATGAACTGGGAGAACCAGAGGTAAGTCCAGAAAACGGAGAAGGCGAACATGAATTTACCAATATCATGGAGGTGTTCATTATTGGTATATTCCAGGTAGCCATTATTCTTCAGGAATACCACAAACAAGGCAATCAGCGCCATACCGGAAACAAAGGTGCTGGCAAATGTGTACCAGCTGTACATGGTGCTGTACCAGTGTGCATCAATGCTCATCAGCCAGAGCCAGGGAATGGAAGACATCACGGTCAGGGAGAATACGATGATGAACATCGCCGCCCAAACAGTATTATTCCAGACATATTTCTTTCTTTCAGCAATGGTTTCCAGCGGTTTAGTATCCAGACTGCGGGACAGTTGACGCATTTTCCAGCCCAGTAATGACCAGAGTACAATGGTCAGTACAGTAGCCACCGCAAAGAACGTGGTATTCAGGAATCCTTTTTTATGGGTCAGGATCGGGTCATGAGCCACATGCTCGGTATCCGTCCAGTGGTAAATCGTATGATTACCGCCAAAAGCAATAGAAAGAAGGATAGCACCGGCAATCACACCGATCACAGGCACAACGGCGGATATAGCTTCAGGTACACGGCGGAAAGCCATCTGCCATCCACCCCAGGCCAGGGTAGTGGCACAGATAAAGAACATGGAGGCATTTACCACCAGCAAAAAGAATACACTGTTTTGCAGCAGGGAAGCCCAGAACCTGGCCGACTTATGGGGATCAGAGGAGGATCCGCTGGTTACCCACAATCCAGCAATCGCCAGGATACCCACTGCCATCAATGCAATGGCAATCGTATTATATCTCTTTGGCACTTCAAAATTTTCCCGGATAGACATCAGTTAGTATTTAATGTTTCTTCAATTCGGTTTGTTATTTCTTCGGAGCAGCAACGGCACTGTCTTTTGCGGCAGGTGCAGGTGCGGCAGCAGCAGTAGCAGCCGGAGCGGCACCAGCTGTTTTCTTCGCCTGTTGTTCTTTCACATAAGCGGTGATCATCCAGCGTTGTTTGGTGCTGAGCTGGGATGCATAACTGCCCATGGTGTTTTTTCCGTACGTCAGTGAATGGAACATGGTACCCTCTGTCATGGCAATCATCAGGGGGTCGCCCACCAGGTTACGCGGAGCAGCAGGGAAAACGCCACTGGCGTAAAGCGGGCCATTCCCATCGAGCTTGGTACCATGGCAGATACCACAGTTGATCAGGTACAGACGTTCAGCTTCTTTCATATCGCGGGAAGCGGAATCCAGGGGATTCTTCACTTCTGCGGAACGGGCATAGCCGGTTGAATCATTCTTAAAAGGATAAGCAGCCATTTCACCACGGGCAATCGTACCTTCTACCGGTGCAGAGGTATAATTAATGCCCTTGCTGTTGAGGGCCTCGGTAGAGGAATACGTCTCATAGGCACGGCTGTATGCCATATCAGGCATATATGCACGTCCGGGTTCTTTCCGCGGACCGCCACAGCTGATCATTGCCACTAAGAGGGCCAGGCTACCGGTAACAAACAGTATTTTCTTCATTATCTCTTGTTATTACGATGAATGATACTTAGTTCTCCTTGTGAAACAGTTTAACGTCTTTGTCGTAGCGGCCAATCCACCACTCTGTTTCCTTGTATTCAATCTTTACTTCTTTAGCGCCTACGGTTTCGAGGAAACTCATGGCTTCCGCTTCACTGGTTTTATCGGTGCATTCCAGGGCCATCACAAATGTATCGTCGGTGGACCGGGGATTGAAGTGATCTTTTTTTACAAAGGGAGCCAGCTGGCAGAGGTAGCAGAACGTAAGCACCATACCCACCGCGGCGAATAATACCGTCAGCTCAAAGGTTACAGGAATCCAGGCCGGCAGGGAGAAAAACGGCTTACCACCGAAGTTGATCTGCCAGTCCACGGTCAGCGCCCAGGTAATAAAACCCACAGCGGTAGAGGTACCGGTGATACCATAGATAAAACCGGCCGTGTGAAGACTGGTGTCCCGCAGTCCCATGGCATGATCCAGTCCATGGATCGGGAAAGGCGTGAACACATCATGGATCTTGTATCCTGCGCGGCGTACTTTTTTCACTGCGGGAAAAAGTACCGCTTCATCATCAAAATTGCCGACTACAAATTTTTTTACAGCCATTTTTTTCGCTTTAACTATGAGTTACGAGGTTTGAAGTACCGATCCTAACTCTGTAAACAATTTCGTTTTTTCAAGTGGTTGACGGCGTTTTTTGACTACCGGCTACCGACTAAAGACTACCGACTGGATTACGCACCGTGATCGTGTCCGTGTTTATGTCCAAACTCCTCTGTACTTTCTTCTTCCACTTCACCCATATTGTTCTTGAAGTTCTGTCCGTTTTTCTTCAGGATATGCTTGATCTCCGCGAGGGCGATTACCGGGAAGAATTTGGAGAACAGGAAGTAACAGGTAAAGAACAGACCGAATGTACCCATGTAGAAACCGATCTCCCAGATACTGGGGGTATAGTAGGTACTCCAGGCAGAGGGCAGGTAGTCACGGTACACAGAGGTTACGATGATCACAAAACGTTCGAACCACATACCGATATTCACCAGGATGGACATGAAGAAGGTAACAAACAGGTTTCTTCTCATTTTCCGGAACCAGAAGATCTGGGGTGACAGTACGTTACAACCCATCATCAGCCAGTAGCTCCAGCCATAGGGACTATCCAGGTTAAGACGGTTTTGAAAGAAAGCGAACTCTTCATAACTCACGGCAGAATACCAGGCCATGAACAGCTCGGTGAGGTAAGCGATACCCACGATGGAACCGGTGAGTACGATTACTTTATTCATCACTTCGATGTGCTCCAGGGTGATGTAGTCTTCGAGCGCCAGTACCTTACGGGTTACCACCAGCAAGGTTTGCACCATGGCGAAACCGGAGAAGATCGCACCCGCTACGAAGTAGGGCGGGAAGATCGTGGTATGCCATCCGGGAACAACAGAGGTGGCGAAGTCGAAGGATACGATAGTGTGTACGGATAATACCAGCGGGGTACTCAATCCGGCCAGTACCAGTGACAGGGCCTCATGACGCTGCCAGTGCTTGGTGGAACCGGTCCAGCCGAAGGCGGCCACACCATAAAAATGTTTTCTCCATTTTACTTTGGCACGGTCACGCAGGGTGGCCAGATCAGGTAACAGACCGGAGTACCAGAATAATAAGGAAACAGTGAAATACGTAGAGATCGCGAATACGTCCCAGAGCAGCGGGGAGTTGAAGTTCACCCACAGCGGACCACGTGTATTCGGATAAGGAAGTACAAAGAAGGCGTTCCACACACGACCCATGTGCCAAATCGGGAACTGGCCCGCGCACATTACCGCGAAGATGGTCATCGCTTCTGCCGCACGGTTTACACCCGTTCTCCATCCCTGGCGGAACAACAGCAGGATCGCGGAGATCAGGGTTCCGGCGTGACCGATACCCACCCACCATACGAAGTTGGTGATATCCCATCCCCAACCGATTGTCTTGTTCAGGTTCCACTGTCCGGTACCGTACATCACCTCCATGGTTACGGATACAATACCGAAAATGAGTAACCCTACCGAGATCAAAAATCCAACCCACCAGAGTTTGGACGGGTTTGCTTCCACCGGGCGGCAAATGTCTTCTGTTACCTGGTGATAATCTTTGGTGCCATCCACCAACGGTGATCTTACCTGTGATTCGTATCTGAGTAATGCCATATTCTGGTTGTTTGCCCCTCCCCTTACGGGTTCAGGATATAGTTAGTCAACTTACTTCTGTTAATGATGTGCTTCCTCTGCTTTTTTGGGTTCAGTAGCGCCTTCGTGCTTTTCTGAAGGAGCGGGTTCATGATGTGCCCCGTGCTCAATCACTTCATCCGTATTCCGCACTTTCGCCAGATAGCTTACGTTGGGCAGTACGTGGAGTTGTTCCAGTACATAGAACCCGCGGTTGGGATTATCCTTGCGGACAATGCTGATGGCACTTTCATGATCATGTACGTTACCAAATTCGATCGCGTTGGCCGGGCAGGCTGTCTGACAGGCCACTTTCGCGTCACCGTCTTTCAGCGGACGATCTTCTTTCTTCGCATCCAATTTGGCCGCCTGTAAGCGCTGGAAGCAGAAGGAACATTTTTCGATCACCCCGCGTGAACGAACCGTAACATCCGGGTTCAGCACCATACGGGTCAGGTCATCATTCATCTGGAATACAGTGGGATCCAGTTTACCTACCAGCTGCTGATCCTGATTATCGGCAAAGCTGTCAGCCCCGGTATAATCCGCCCAGTTAAAGCGGCGTACTTTGAACGGACAGTTATTGGCGCAATAACGGGTACCGATACAACGGTTATAGGTCATCTGGTTCACCCCTTCCGCACTATGGTTGGTGGCGGCTACCGGACAAACGTTCTCACAAGGAGCGTTGTCGCAATGCTGACACATCATCGGCTGGAAGACCACGCCTTTCAGCTGGTCAGGGTTCTTCTCATCGCTTACAAAGTAACGGTCGATACGCAGCCAGTGCATATCATGGTAACGCAGTACTTCACTCTTACCCACCACCGGTACGTTGTTCTCTGCATGACAGGCCACCACGCAGGAGCCGCAGCCATAACAGGCATTCATATCGATGTTCATGCCCCATTTGATACCGGGCTGATCATGCATGGGGTACAGGGTACCTTCCTTGCGGTAATCGGCCGTTTTGCCATCCTTGCTCTTTCCGAAATCCTGTTCCAGGTGATTGCGGTAATCCGGAATCACGGTCGGGAATTTTTTCAGGGTGGCGAGGGTTGTTTCGCGAACTACTTCAATCCTTTCTTCGTATGAGTTGTGAATCTGAGTTTGTGCGATTTTCTCTTTTCTTCCCGCATCCGCTACAGTAGCTTCAGCAGCATAAGAAACCGTGCTGCCATTATAGGAAGTAAAGGGATATACGTTCTTACCCACACCGGCAGCCGTGGCTCCGAGGTTTTCACCGCGACCGTAACCAACCGCAATGGCGATGGTCTTGTCATTCATACCGGGGATCACGAGCACAGGCAGTTCAACAGTGTTCTTGCCTACAGTGATTTTAATAACCGGCTTCTCGGGGTAGTATTCGTAATTGTTGCTTTCTTTTTCTGTACCGTTGATCAGGTTCAGGCCGAGCAATTCTTTCGCCATGCTCATGCTGATCAGCGCGTAGTTGTCCCAGGTGGCTTTGGTGATGCCATCCGGTAACTCCTGCAGCCAGGGGTTGGTGGCGCCTGTACCGGTACCAATGGATGTTTTCTGATAAAGCACTACTTCCACACCGGCGGCTTTCTTAGCGGCACCGATAGCCGTAGTGGCTTCTGCTACAGCGGCTCCGCTGTACGCACCTGCACCGGCTGGGGCGGGAGCTGCCTGCTGGATACCATCCTGCAGTACTTTATTAAAGGCTTCTTCTGAACCCATTTTCGTGGTCCAGTAATTTTTGAAATACACGTCGTAATCCGTGTTATTGCCGGACCATTTCAGCAGGGAAGTCTGGAAAGGACGGGTTTTAAACAGCGGATGAATAGTGGGCTGTAAGAAACTTACCACACCGGCTTTCGGTTCTGCATCACCCCAGCTCTCCAGGTAATGCGGAGAAGGCAGGATGAAATCGCAGAGTTCAGTTGTTTCATCCATGCGCTCGCTGAAAGAAACTTTCACTTTCACTTTAGCCAATGCCGCAGTGAAACGTGCTGCATCATATGAATTGTATGCCGGGTTAGCGCCATTGATCAGTAATGTACCCACGGTACCTGCTTCCATTTCTGTCAGCAGCTGGGCAAAATCACTGTCGATACCCTGGCGGTAGTTCACCGGTTGGTTCCAGTCGATGGTGGTACCGTAAGCGCCGATCGCGTTATTAATTGCGTTTACAATTACCTGTACATTTTTATCATTGCTGCCGGACACCACAAGTGCGGCACCGGAATGTGCTTTCAGTTCTTCAGCAGCTTTCTTAATACCGGCTTCGATGGCTTTGCAGGTAATGGCACCGGTTCCGCTGATAGCGTTCAGCAGGTCGAGGGCTACAGCACCCGCTTCAGAAGGACGGTGTGTGAAACGCTCATCCGCACTGGCACCGGTCAGACTCAGGAAGCTTTCGAACTGGTAGTGCTTACTCATGGAAGGATTCTTCTCATCTATCTTGCGACCAACAGAATATCCTTTGGCAAACTCCACAGGGCTCAGCCAGGTACCGAGGAAATCGGCTTCAAGGCTCACAATCACTTTGGCAGCCCCGAAATTGTAAGAAGGTATTTTACGGCCAAATCCACTGGCTTCATTAGCCAGAAGCATACCGCTGTAGGAAACGGCATCCACCTGTACCAGTTTCAGACCCGGATACGCGGCGATAATTTCTTTGGTAGAAGGAGAAGTAATCGTGCTGGTCAGCAGTACGGTGGTTCCACCGGCTGCCTTCATCGCTTCGCCTACTGTTTTATCGAATTGTTCAAACGTGGGGACCTCGTTGTATTTAGCGTCTTTGCCGCTGCCTGATTTCTGAATCGGGAAACGGAGACGGTGCATATCATACAGATCAAGCACAGATGCCTGTACCCTGGCGGAAGTACCACCACCGGTAAAAGAACAAAGGTTATTGCCTTCAATCTTGATGGGGCGGCCATCTCTTACTTTAGCAATCACCGGCACCACATCACCATCCTGAACATAGGTGGTGGCATAGTATTGCGGTACGCCGGGAATCAGGTTTTCAGGCTTGTTGGCATACGGAATAGCTTTTCTTACCGGGACTTTACAGCTGGCAGCCAGTGTGGCGGCAGCGGTGCTGAATCCCAGGTACTTTAAGAAATCCCTGCGGGGGGCTTTGGCATCGATCAATCCTTTATCGTCAAAACCTTCGAACGGTAATTCCTCGCGAAACTCGTCCTGCTGTTTTTGCTGAAAGTTTTCACTGTCATTCACCTCTCCGAAACTTTGCCAGTACTTTTTTTGGCTCATGAATATCAATTTGATAATTCGATAATGCTGATACGTATTAGGATCTGTTGTCGTCCGATTAATAGTGACATTTCTGGCACTCAAGACCACCGATATCTTTCACTTTCACACTGTCCATTTTACCGGACCTGATATCATTGTGGAACTTCTCGTAAATGCTGTAGAATTTGTTACCCTTCGTACTGTCATAGTTGAAGTTCACATTGGTCTGCCGGTGACAGTTGATACACCAGCCCATGCTCAGGTCGGTTTCCTGTTTTACTTCATCCATGGCGGTAATTTCACCATGACAGCTCTGGCACTGGACATTACCGGCGCGGATATGCTGTGAGTGGTTGAAATAAACGTGATCAGGCAGGTTGTGAATCTTCACCCATTCGATGGGTTTTGCTTTGGAAGGATCCCATTTGGCGGGATTGTTGGGATCGAAACCGGCGTACTGGTACAGCTTGGCGATTTCCGCAGTACCATTTACTTCATCACCGTTTTCTTTATAAAGTTTGGGTCCTTTTTCGTACGTGTTGATGGCCTTATGACAGTTCATACACACATTCACTGAAGGAATAGCGGCATGTTTGCTTTCCCATGCATTACCATGGCAATACAAACAGCTGATCTGATTGATACCCGCGTGTACTTTATGGGAATAATAGATAGGCTGTTCCGGCTGATAATCTTTCTGACGCTGCAGTCCGATAGCTCCTTTGGCCACCATATAACCACCGAATACAAAGAATACGATGGAGGCCATAGCGATATAGGTCTTGTTCTTGTAGAAAGGAACGGGTTCCGGACGAACGATGCCCTCAGAATCATCAGACATCTTCTTCAGGTTGCTGTTCACCTGCATCAGGATCAGGGCCACAATACCCAGTACCAGTGAAATGATACCGAAGATCAGGGCATTCTGACTGGACGTATCTTCTTCCACCACGGGGCCGGCTTTTTTATCGCCACCGGCTTTCTGCTCTGCTTCAGCCGCAGCAATATAAGCTACGAGATCGTCTACATCCTTGATGGTGATTTCGGGGAAACCGGTCATCATGGAAGTGTATTCAACTTTCAGCGCCTGGGTATACGCATCCTTCTCCATGTACTTCGCGGGATTGTTAATCCAGGCAAGTAACTCATTGTGGTCTGCCCACTTGTGTCTTCCCTCCAGTCCCATGAGGGCCGGTCCCGTCATCTTTTTAAATACATTATGACAGGCAGCACACTTGCTGGTGAACAGGGCTTTGCCGTTTGCGGCATCCTGGGCAGAAACGTTTACTACAGAAAAGACAAATAGAGATAGAAATAGTACAGTCAGTCTCTGGCCGATTGGTTTACAAAGAATCATAGATGCAATTGATCTGAAAAATGTGGATAAATAGCTCTAATCAGGCGCAAAAATAAGTCAGTAAGGCTATAAAAAGCCATAAGCTTTAACTTTTTTTTGATCCGCTACCAGCCTGCGTTTCAGCCGATTTTGAAACAAATTTTCGAAGGCCTATTTTCTGTTTGTCATATTTAGGTAAAGCCTGAGCTAAAGTTCAACATATGTGCAACAGGCCGTATTATTTGGTTCTTTTTTCCTGACTTTTGCGTCGCCAATCAAGAATTGAATACATGTTTGATCGTTTACAACAGAAATGGAAGGTGAAAGGCTTTCAGCTCGCCCTGATCCTTTGCACATTTGCCCTGGGTGGCAGCGCCACAGGCTGGGTGGGCAAAAAGATCATGAACGCCTTGTCCATTGAACAGGACTGGCTTTGGGCCATATTATATATAATACTAATAACTGTTTTATGGCCGGTTATGGTCTTATTAATAAGTATACCTTTTGGCCAGTTCCGCTTTTTCTCCCGTTATATTCATAAACTGGGGAGCAGGATGGGCCTGTCAAAAACAATTCCGGAGGACAGGCATGAGTCATAAAATCACACATATGGCCATTTTTGCCTCCGGGGCCGGAAGCAATGCTCATCAGATCATCCGCCATTTCGCCGGTTCCCCCAGCGTGAAAATCAACCTGATTGTCTGTAATAAACCGGGGGCTGGCATTTTACAAATAGCTGAAAAAGAAGGAATTAAAACTTTATTGATCGAAAAAGAGACATTTTTCAGGGGGGATTCCTATATCCCTGAACTGCAAGCTGCCTCTGTTGACCTGATCATACTGGCCGGGTTTCTCTGGAAAATTCCCGCCGCCCTGGTGAAAGCCTTTCCCCGGAAGATTGTCAATATCCACCCCGCCCTGCTGCCGGATTATGGCGGCAAAGGAATGTATGGCCGGTTCGTGCATCAGGCCGTTATCGATAACCGGGAAAAAGAAAGCGGCATTACCATTCATTTTGTGGATGAACTCTATGATCACGGCCAGATTATTTTCCAGGCCCGCTGCCCGGTACTGCCCGATGATACCGCAGATACACTGGCCGCCCGTGTACAGGTACTGGAGCACCGGCACTTCCCGCTGGTGCTGGATGAACTGACCCGGTAAAATACCGTGCGCGGGGTATGGTGGTCGCCTGCTTTTTTTCCATCTTTACCAGACTCAACCATAATCTTATTAACCTCCCCACATGAAAAAAATTCTTTTCGTATTTGCCGTAGCCCTGATCTGCCACCCTTCTCTTTTCGCCCAGGATTCAACCGATATCGTGATCACTCCCGGCGTGGGTGTAAATAAACTCAAACTGGGTATGAGTATAAAACAGGCCCTGGCCGCACTGGAAGGTAATCCCAGCTGGCACAGTTACACAGACCAGCTGAGTGCCTTTGCCTCGGATGGCACCCGTATTGACAGCGTGATGCAGTTTGTACTGGGATTTGATACCTGCGCCCGTTATGATAACACCCTGCCCGATAATATGCCTGTATTTGGACTGTACTTCAGGAAGAATAAACTCAATTTCATTACCGTGACTTCCTATTCGGCCACTGAAGAACACCTGAAAGCCGTAAAGATCAATAACGGTATCCGTTTTCATGATGCCATGGCCGATTGTACAGAAAAACTGAGCAATCACGATTACCTGACCATTGGCTATGGAGATTATTCAGGGGACCACTATTATTATACCCTGGGTCTGGAAATGGTCTACGATGAGAATAAGCTTACTGCCATCGGCATTTTCCCAGTAACCAAAGATTTTAAACGCCTGATCGCTGAAAAAAGTGAAAAATTAAAGAAAGAAGCCGCTCCGTATGGCCCGGATGGAGAAAATAATAAAGATCAGGCTCCACTTTAGAATTCCTTTTGCACTTTCTTTCGTTACTTGCCGGTTATTACCACCAATTGAAACGGCTTTATCGTTATACCGGCTTTTTTTTAGTGCTCTTCCTGGCGGCTTTGACTGCCGGGGCACAGAGTTACCGTATTAAAGGATACGTGTACGACAGTTCCCGCAACTATCCCATGGAAATGGTGAGTGTGATTTCCACTTCCGGAATTGGTACCGTAACCAACGGTGAGGGCTATTATGAAATTGAAGTCACGGAACGGGATTCCATCTCCTTCAGTTACCTCAATAAATCCACGGTTAAGTTCCCGGTTCTGAAGATCAATAACCCCATGCAGTTTGATATTTCCCTGCAGGTGAATGTGCCGGTACTCAAGGAAGTAAAAGTATTGCCCCGTAATTACCGGCAGGACTCCCTGCAAAACAGGCAGGACTATGCGCGGATTTTTAATTATCAACGGCCAAAACTGAAAACCGTCACCCCCACATACGGCGCCGGTGTGGGTTTTGACCTGGATGAGATTATCAATATGTTCCGGTTCAAACGGAACAAGAGCATGCTGGCCTTCCAGCAACGGCTGCTCACCCAGGAACAGGATAAGTATGTGGACTTCCGTTTCAACAAAGCCCTGGTACGCAGGCTGACCATGCTGGATGGGGCCGAACTGGATAGTTTTATGCGGGTCTACCGGCCTTCCCATTTCTTTACGAAAACGGCCGGCGATTATGATTTCCGCCTCTATATCAAACAGGCTTTATACCGTTTCAAACGGGGACTGCCTCCCGAGGCCTGGTTCAAAGAAGAAGAACAGGAAGAAGAATAATCTCCTTCCTGCACCCCTGATTATATTCGGATACTATCTTACTTTTTCACTCTGTCTTACACATTTCTCCCACATCCGGGCAAAGTCTTCTGCCGAATGAAAGAGCACGGACATATCCTTCGGTTTCATCCCCACATTCTTCAGGTCCTGGAAGAAATCAGCCATCATGCCATAATGGGCCATGCCATCCAGGTTGTAATTCCAGGTCTTACCCAATGTGGAAGCCGGGATCAGCGGTTCATTGCTGCCAGGTCTGGACATGATGGTATAATAGGCAAAAGCGTCTTCGAGTAATTTATGTCTCCTGTATTTTTCGGGATTAGTAGCCACATCAGCCACCCGTCCATCGGCAGCGGTATTCCGGAAAATCTTCTCGCGGCTCAGCTTACAGGCAATCTGCTGTTGCGTGCCTACATCCCCGTTGAAAATATCGGTTCCGATGCCTTCTGTGTTTCCTCCTTTAATCAGTCCCTTTACAAATTCTTTAATCTTGTTTTTATCATAGCTGTTGTGTACCACGCGGTTGAGATACCCGTCAATCTTTGCTTTCGTTTCATTGGACTCTGCGGCCCGTTTCAGGCTTTCGTCCAGGGCATAATACAACTGCAATGCCATCAGGAAGTCACCCTGTTCTTCCGTAAACAGTTTGCCTTCCTGTAAAAAATCATCCGGATGATCACGGCGTTTATCATTGGAACCGGTCAGGTGCCCACGGAAACGGTTGCCGGTAAGATCGGTAAATGGCGTGTACCTTACCGGGTTGGACTGGTTAAAAACAAAATTCCGGCGGTTATACAGATCATAACGGTCATGACCAGCCGCCGAGGCGCTGTTGGCGCCGAAGCGGGGTCCCACCAGTCCGGCAAAGCCGTTGATATCCGTACCAAAACAAACCCCGCTGCCATTCATTTTCTCAATCGCATAAAGCAGGAGCTGAGCGGCGGATTTGCTGCTGCCCGGGTTATCGTTGGACACGCTTGATACGATCTGTCTCCGGGATGAAGCGGGTATTATGGTATTCACCGCATTTACATTGGCGCCGGAAATACCCACACCCATCATGCCACCCAGCTGTTTGATTTTCACCAGCTCATCGGGTTTCCGGTCATTCTCATTGGCGATTTTTTCGGCAATATGATTGTAATGATTGGTATACAGTTTCCGCCCTTCTACGGTACTGAGGTCATAGGCTTCCGGTAAAAGTTGAGCTTCAGTCCAGCGGGTTTCGGTAAACTGATTATGCCCGCTGTTCAGCGGATAGCCACCACCCGGAACGGCAAATGCCATATTGAAATATTCATCTACTGTTTTCCGGCCGGCATGATCAATATCGATCATCATACCCAGCCGCATCATTTCATTTACGGCAATCTCACCGGCAGTGGTCAGTCCCTGCCGGTTGATATGCCCGGCATATCTTTTCCAGGGATAGGATGGATAGTTATTCCCCACGGGTATTACATCCAGTGATATACCCCAGTCATTGGTCCATTTATGTACAGCCACCCCTGCCAGTACCGGTATCAGGGGTGCGGCCATGCCCACCACGGTTGTGCCTGCAGTAGTAATCAATGGAATAAACGGCAATACCGCCGGTGCCACAGCAGGCACCACTACGGGAGCAGCCAGTCCGGTAAGTCCACCATAGGCCACGGCTTTATTATTGGCATCAATCATGGCTGCCGGCACATCACTCAGTACATCGAATTTGGCCTTGAGTTTATACTCCGAAAATCCATCCTTATAATCCCTGAGTTCCACATCAAAGGGACGGCCCGTGTTGAACTTGGTTGCCAGGTTAAAAATATCTGACTTGATAGCTGTTCCGCCCAATCCGTTATTGAGCAGGTGCACCGGAAACATATAACGCAGTCCGTTATTGTACAGGCGACGGATCTCGGCTCTTACTTCTGCTTCTGTCGGTGCCCGCTTCCCATCGAAGTTGCCGATATTATCCAGCTCACTCCCCAGGATCACGGCCAGTTTATTGGATAGCATGATCCGCC
>Ga0209480_10000392_pt1 | contig 37235 bp, 36 predicted proteins | sample JI61114C2DNA_FD_187501 | JGI IMG/M metagenome (GOLD analysis project Ga0209480, IMG submission 187501) | Wastewater effluent complex algal communities from Wisconsin, to seasonally profile nutrient transformation and Carbon sequestration -... | ecosystem: Engineered > WWTP > Effluent > Algae... | reverse complement strand
GACATCAGCAGGCGTTTTGCAATCGCTGAGTAAGTCATCCATGAGTTTCGGGTCGAGGCGTTCCATGTTACTGCTCCTTCTTGGGATTCACGTTATATAGCAGTTACACAGTTCAGTTTACAGTCTCTTTACAGGATAGTGGTACGGTGCAGACCCCTGTTGGGAATATACCTGTATTGGTGCTGCCTTATCTATCTGGCAAATTGCCCGATGACATCAAGGATGGCGCAGCCAATTATTCGGTCGGTGAGGCGCTACGCTGGTTGAAGCAAATTGCGATAGCACTGCGATACTTGCATACAGCGGAACATCAGCATTTGATACACCGTGATTTGAAACCGGCTAATGTGCTGTTGGATAGCGAGGGTGACATTCGCTTGATTGATTTGGGTATTGCCAAGCCTGCCCAACAAGGGGATGGTAAAACCACCAGCTCCATGCTTACCACCCAATGGGCAGCACCTGAACAGATCATTCCGGTGGATCAACACACGGATGGAACCCGTTTATTCCGTGTCAGTACCTCAGCTGACGTTTATTCGTTGGGTCTATTGGCTTACTACCTGCTTTCTCAGGGGAAATCCATCGCGTATCAGGCACACGTCATTTCACGGAATCATACCAACCTTGGCAACCAGTATTGGGCAGAACAACAGCAGCAATTAAAAACTTGGGAGCAAGCCCTCACTGATTTAGCGTGCTTGACAGAGAGTAACCACAAGGCGAGCGACAAAAACCAGTTTATCACTCACCTAACAGCCTTGCTGGAGCGTGAGCGCAATACCCTTTCGCCAAGTGGTACGCTGATTAGTTCATTATCCCCTAGCTTGCCCGACGCGGCATGGTTCGCGAATCAATGCTGGATGTGGGTGGCACAGATGCTTTCCCCACTGCCTACGCAACGCCCAGATGCGCAGCAGGCTATTGCGTATCTGGATCAAGCCTTGCTGATGTTGCAGCCGCGCTTGGACACCTTGCTGATGCAATCGAGGACTAGCCAAATAGTGATGGGTGAACCACCTAGGTTTACGGTGACCTTACAAGGGAAAAACCTGCCTCCCATCACCCGTTGGTTGCAAGTGATTTTAGATGGTGCAGTCATTACCAATGGTTTAACTTGGACACTGCAATCGCCTGTTGACACAGAGGCAGAGGTGAATGATGAGGTGCTGGCTGATCTGCAACTACCCCCGCTGCAAACAGCAGGACGCTTTGAACTGGAAGTGATTGCTGAAGTACAGGGGCAAGATTTTCGTACTGCCAGTTACACTTTTACCGTGGTACAAACTGCCAGCCAATGGTGGCAACAAGGCAACTATGCAGCGGCTATCCTGTTAGAACCACGCCCAGAATGGTTGGATGCTGTAGCACAGCAACTCGATGGTTCATTAGCGGCTGCCTTTCAACACTTACAGTTTTTGCAAGAAGTACAGCGTCAATACCCCGAACAGCCTGCTTTACAACAACGGATTCAAGCCTTCAACCAATGCTACCAACCCACGCCTGCGAAAACGCCTGTCTGGGTATGGGCATCAGCGGGGGCTTTGTTGGGCGCAGTCGTCACTTTTGCGCTTAGCTTTTCTGTACTGACTCCCTCTTCTCTCCCCCACACACCCCAAGCATTGTTGACTGTTCCTACACCACCAGATGCTGACAAGCTTCAATTGCAACAACAACTGGAGGCTATGACCAAGGAACGCGACCAACTCAAGCAAACCGTGTCTGCCTTGGCAGCAGCAAAGCCACCAGCAGCAACTAAAGCACCTGAACCGCCAGTCATTACCCCAGCGCCTAAACCGCCTGTACCCGTAGCAGACTCTACGGATGAAGTCTTGGACACAGTAAAAAACATTCTGCTCAAAAAATATACAGAACAGTATTCCAAACTACCGGAGCTTCTGAAGCCTTTACTAGAGACCGACAATGGCGCAGCAAAAAATAGTGAAGCCCTGCGGCTCATGGGGGTGCTGCATCTGTTAGGCACAGGCGTAAAACCTGACAAGCAGGCAGCTTGCAAACGGCTGGAAGAGTCCAAAGCATTAGGCAATACACAAGCAGGAAAACTGTATGATGAAGTTAAATGCCGCTAGAACAAGATGTATCATCTTGATCCTCGGTTTGTTGACATTCAACCCGCCATTAAAAGCTGAAGCCGAAGAACAACTTGATGCCATCAGCCAAATGGCGATAGCAGCCGACCAAGCCGCCCAACAAGCGATGGCTGCGACTTGTGGCGTGGGCAAGTATTTGAATGAGGGGCAATGCGTTTCTGTGCCTATCACCGCGATGCTAAAGATCAGTGGTGGCAGTTTCCTCATGGGCTGTGAGGCAGCACGCGATGCGCTAGGCAACACCTGTGACCCGACTGAGTTACCCGCTCACCGAGTGACGCTGGCCCCTTTCTGGATAGGCAGCCACGAAGTGACTTTTGTTGAATGGGATGCCTGCACGACCTGTTTCAAAATAGATGATAAAGGTAAAGGCCGTGGCAACCGTCCGGTCTCAGGGGTCAGTTGGCAAGATGTGCAAACCTATTTGACGTGGTTAAGGGCCACCACTGGAGATCAGGCTTATCGCTTGCCGACCGAAGCGGAATGGGAGTTTGCCGCCCGTGCGGGTCAGGATACGGCTTACCCTTGGGGGCAAACGGCCCGCTGTCAGGATGCCAGCTATGGACGCAATACCTGCAATCTGGATGCTGTCAAACCGGTGGGCAGTTATCCACCCAATGCTTGGGGGCTGTTCGACACCTCCGGCAATGTCTGGGAATGGGTAGCGGACTGTTGGCATGGTCATTACCGAGGTTTTCCTAGTCATGGGGGGGCATGGCTGGAAGATTGTGATAATGCTGACTTGGGTGTTTTAAGGGGTGGCTCTTATGTGCTGGATGCCGCTAAAATTCGTACTGCTCGTCGGATACATTACTTGAAAACTGCTCGGCAATTCACCCATGGCTTTCGTATCGCCAAAGGAGTGTCTTCATCATGACTCGTCTGCCTGCCTTCCTGTTATTGGGAGTCTTAGCTTTATTCAGTAGTATGGCGGCTGCCCGCTCCCTTGAAGCTATCCAGCAAAGTGGCGAACTCAAGGTGGCTATCCGCGATAACCTGCCACCGATGGAGTTTATGGAGCATGGCAAGTTAGTCGGGATTGACCCAGAGCTTTCGGAGCTGTTGGCTCAATCGTTGGGGGTCAAGCTGCAAAGAATAGGCTTTAAAGAGGTTAAAGAACGTGAAGCCTTATTGATTCAACAAACCGTCGATGCGGTGATCTCTGTGTATTCGGTGACTGAAAAACGCATGGAGTTAGTGAATTTTTCTGAACCGTATTTTGATAGTGGCTCGGTGATTCTGATTCGTCGCTCAGACAAAGATAACATCAAAAGCTATAAAGATTTGGCGGGAAAAACCGTAGCCACCACGCGCGGCAGTGTCAGTGCCGAAACCTTGGAAGCGGTGATGCCAGCAGCGATTCCTACCCTGTTGCCTAATGGCATTCACCAAGCTTATGAATTGCTCAAGGCTGGAAAAATAGATGCCGTTTTATACGACAAGCCTATGCTCGATTTCGTGGCAAGCAAGGATAAAAGCTTGTATGTGGTCAAGGAAGATCCGCTTGACCCTAATCAATATGCGATTGGTTTGAACTTGCAAGACCAAGAACTGCTGAATCATGTCAATCAGTTGCTTCAGACGCTCAAAAGCAACGGCAAGCTGAAAGCCTTACTCAATAAGTATTCGACAGCAAGCGTTGAGCTAGCTCCAATCGACCCTAGCCTTAACACCCGAAGCTATCAGGTCAAGGCAGGCGATACGCTGAGTAAGATTGCCTTACAAGAATACGCAGATGCTAGCCTATGGACAAAGATTTATGAACACAACCGTGATCAGGTGGCTTATGCCAATGTCATCCGGCTTGGGCAAACCCTCAAGCTCCCCGATTTGCCGCTCAAGCCCCCAACCACAAATCAGGGGACTTGCCGTAAGCAACTGGAAGAGCTGAAAAAATTAGAGCCGCTCCTGAGCCAAGCAAGCTATCAGGACGAAGAAAAACGGATTTTAGCGCAGTGCAAAAAATAAAAGCACCGGCTAGCTCACCCTTATATTTGCTTGCTGAATTGAGATAACGCATGAAAACATCACCCCTTTTATATGGCTTAATCTGGCTATGCTTAGCCCCGCTGGCGCTTCAGGCTGATGAACAGCTAGATGCTATCAGCCAAATGGCGATAGAAGCCGATCAAGCTGCACAAAAGGCCGCCGCTGAAAAAGCCGATGCTAAGCGCAAAGCCGAAGCGACTGAAAAAGCAGAAGCCAAACGCAAAGCAAAAGCGGCTGAAAAGGCCGAGGCCAAGCGCAAAGCAGAAGCGGCTGAAAAAGCCGAGGCCAAGCGCAAAGCAGAAGCGGCTGAAAAAGCCGAGGCCAAGCGCAAAGCAGAGGCCGAGGAACAAGCCGAAGCCAAGCGCAAAGCAGAAGCTGCCGAACAAGCTGAAGCTACCCGCAAAGCGAATGCCGCACTGGCTAAGGCCAAGAAAGAATGCACGGATCAAGCAGGCGTTTGGGAAAAAGATAAATGTTACGATTCACCTTCCCCACAGGACATATGCAAAAAGGATGGCAGCAGTTGGAAAGCTGGTATATGTATTGCGCAACATCAATCCGAATATATTCAAACAAAGGGGCTTGACGAGTTCTTAGAATTTGCGGACGAACTAAAAGGAAAAAGTTTTAAAACAGATTTGCAGTTTCAACCATATTGCCAAAAATATGCAACATTGGGGGTTCGTCAAGCATACCGTCGGTTTAATGAGGGGTGTTCAGAATTTATAAAACTGTTTGATAATGATGTAGCTAGTCAATGGAGTACTTTGGCAGAACCACAAAGGCTTTGGTGCTTAACAGTTAGTTCGTTTGCGACAGAGAAAGAAACTCTCTATAGGGAGGAAATACTTCAGGATTGTATTCAATCGAAGAAATAGAGATAAATCGAACGATCATCAGCACCAAAGAATTGACTAACAAGTGTTTTCCAAATGTGTCATTTATATGGTTCTCAATTTCTTCAATGTCAACTCTGTGGGTATGACAGCTAGGGCGTTTAGTTCATAGTGAACAAAATGATTTTACTTTTTGTACAGGAAAACTCCTATGCGCCTATCACTTGCTTGGAAAGTATTTGCCTTAATTGCCGTGCTAGTGATAGGTGGGCGGCTGTATGTTTTGCAAAGCACCGACCCCGATAGTATCCGGCAGCAACGCGCGGATGACACGAAAACCGCCGATACTTCCGGCGATTTGTTCAGAGCCTTGTGGGAGAACAAGCTGCTAGCGCTTAGCCCTGTCGGTTTGCTCACGCTACCGGCGGCTGACCAAGCCTTGGCAGCCGCACAAGCCAGTGGCAAAACCCCCGCCTATGCGGATTTGCTGGAAGCGCTCTACGCAAAAGCCCAAGGTAAGGAAGTGCAAAAACAGGTGGCCTTGTGGAATCTCGGCCATCGGTTGGCGGCGATCCGCGATAACCGCAGCGGCAGCAGTGACAGCAATCTATGGAAAGTCAGTGACCAAACAACCGGACGGATGCTCGACAGCCTAGGGCTATTACCCGCTGAATTTGTTTATGTCGGCGGGGAAACTTTGCGTGCGGGTTTCCACGACTGGCGCACTAGCCACAGCCGTAAGGGCAATCCGTTGTTGTTCACCACCGAAATCCAGAATCAAGGCAGCAAACCGCTGAACTGGCAGATACACATCATCGGTAGTGTGGATGAAGCGGCTTTACGGCGGCGTTTCTCGGCCTATCAACCCAAACTCGAAGCCCGCCGCCCTAAGGATGCCTGTGCAGATGTGCCCGTTCAAGCTTGGGAGCTGACCCTGACGCTGCCCCCTAGTCAACCGCCCCTTCCGATCGAACTCAGCGTACAGATGGCCTCTACCAGCGTAACCCGTTTGGATGGCGTCGCCATTTGCATGACCGCCCCCAATGCTACCTTAGCCGCCGGTGAAACGGATCTGTGTCTGGCAAAACCACCCAAACAACGCCAAGAAGACAAGGCCAGTAGTGATGAACCTGCCGACAAGGAAACAGAGGCACTGCTGCCCACCCCAGCAGCCACTCAAGCTGCTATCGCGCCCCCAGCACCCGCTGCATGCCGCCGCCCCAGCTTGGCGCAACACCAGCTACATTGGCAGGCTGACCGCTTATATGTCCGCACGCTGGGTCAGCAGCCATCGGGAGATAACCCCACTTATACTCTGTATACACTGGATGGCATTCAGCAAAACAAACCGTTTGGCTTAGCCCTGACCGAAGCGCTGACTCCAGCCAGCGCAACGCAGCAGCAGGCAGCCAATCTGAACAGCGGTAGCCCGACCGCAGCGGCAGAGAGCTTAGGTTTATTGCCACTCATTGGGCAAGATCGCCATGACCGTTACGCCCTCAGTGGTATTCTCAATGCCAGCCGTCTGCAAGACAAACATACCGATGTTTATCTGACCCTCCACAGCGGGATGCAGAAAATGGCTCAACAAACCCTGCAACAGTGGGTGAAAAAACAAAACCCCCATGCAGCGGGTGCGCTGGTATTGCTCAACCCTAAAACTGGCGCTATCCTTGCCGCCGCTCATGTATCCCCGCAAACCTTGCCGCGTCATGTCCATAGTTGGGACAGGAATGCGTTCAGCCAGATCTACCCGACCCAAGACCCGACCCAGTTTAACCCCTGGCAGGGGGAAACAGGTTTCAATGCCCCCGGCTCTACCTTCAAATTGCTCACGGCGTTGGCGGGTTTGTCGGCGATCCGTGATGAGCATCCCGACCGCAAGCGGCTAGAACAGATGATGGAAGGTGTTAAGCAGGAGGATTTTGCAGCGGTAACCGGTTTAAATCCCAATGCGGCTGATTTCAGCCATCCTGCTTTGTCAAAACCCATTAATAACTTTCATGCTATTCCCTTAAGCACGGCCTTTAAGCCACCCACTCATACGGTGGGCTTGCGTGAAGCCTTACGTGATTCGGTCAATAACTGGTTTATGCAACTAGTATTCAACATGGACTACACCGCTCAACCGGCTCAAGATAAAGATGCTGACGGCTTGTCCGACCTCCAGTTGGCAACCACCGCGAAATGGCTTGGCTTTCAGGGCTATTACACCAACCTTGCACCACAGCGATTGAAACTGGCACGGATTCCAGCAGGCAACGGCGGACGCGGTGATGTCCTGAATGCCTTTGGCGGACGTATGGGCATACAAGCCATGCAACCGGGCGAACAAATTCCCTTGGGGCCCTTGGTACAAAATAGTATCGGTCAAGATATGGCCAGCAGCCCCCTGCAACTGGCCAAGCTGTCCGCGAGCATTGCCACTGGGAAAAATGTCCAGCCTCACCTGTTCGCGTGGTGGAATGACGACGATTTGTACGGGGATCGTTTTTACCCAGCGTTTGCAGACTTGGATTTACCCCATTTGGACTGGCTACATCAAGGCATGAAAGCCGTTGTGGATGCGGGCACAGCACGCGGGCAGTTTGGCAAGCAGCTTGCCCCCCATGTTTACGGTAAGACCGGCACCGCACAAGCCAAACCGAGAGGAGAAAACATGCAGGATGTGGCATGGTTCACGGGTTTTTATACCCAAGGCCAACCGGAAGAGGCGAGCTTAGCCTTTGCTTGCCAGATCACTCGCGCTAACAGTGGGGGCGGCAAGGTTTGTGCCCCCGCTATCCGCGATCTGTTGAACGCCTTAGAAAAAGCCCAGTTGCTGGAGAGCGCTCATGCTCAATAATCGCTATCTACCCCTGCTCCTCAACCTATTAGCTTTGCTGGGCTTGATGTTGCTGGGCTGGCAATTGTTTGCGGCGGCCCCAAACTGGCAGTACCAGAAGGTATTGGAGCTGCTGCCTACCCAAGGCAAGGTCTGGAAATTGGGTTATAGCGAGTTGGGTCAACACAATGTCGCCAATGCCGCCGATCACCAGCATCTACAGTTACGTTACGATAAAACGCCGGAAAATCCACAAGGCTGGCTGTTAGCCAATCTATCTGCCAGTAAAAGCTTGCTTTATCAGTACAGTGACGCAGCAGAGCAGGATGACCACCAACGCTTACGACATTGGCAACTGGCACAAGGCGATGAAATCCACCTCGACCAAATCCGTCTGACCGTGCAGGCACTGGATGCAGAACACCTCGTATTGCTTAACCAGACTACTCAGCAACAGGCCGAATGGCGCAAACACTGGCTAGGTAGCCGCTTGATGGTCACGGGTGCCAGCAATTTTTCCGGTTGTAATGATCGGGTGAGCGGCTTCTATCTGGGGGGGGATGTGCAATGTGCTAGCCGCTGGCGACTGCCCGCCTTGCCGACTAAAGCCGCTAGCATTGCCTTGGTCGGAGAGCATTTCATGTTGCGTCCACATGATGCGGAAACGGCTTTCCGCCTTGTCCGTTCTGGGCAGAGTACCGACCTGATGGCGATGGAAGTGCCCTTAGTAATGGGTGAGCGCCATATCACAGAAATCATTGTCGGCAAAACCCGCTATGCCACTAGGGTGGATGGCACAACCGGCAAACTCACCCTGACTGCGAGTAGTGGGATTCATTTGTTTCCTCCTAATGCGGCTAGCGATAACGCGACTCCCCATGACCGCATACCGTGGCAACCCCAATCTGCCGAATTATGGTTGGGTTGGGCATGGAGTAGCGCTCTGGGGTTATTGTTTATCCTGTCAGTCGTGGTGGCTTGGCTGGTGACCATCGACCGGCGAGCGAATCGTGAACCCCCTCGTTTCATGCAGGATTTCTTGTTTTTATTAGTACCTTGGGCGGCCCTATGGTGGGGTATCAGCTATGCCAATCACTTGCCTGTATTGGCGGGAATAACTGCGGGGGCATGGGTGGTTTTGACCTTATTGTTGTGGCGGCAAGGCATGCTCGCTGGCATTGCTGGCTGGGTTTGGTGGTGTGTGCTGTTGCTGGCTGGTATCGGCTTGTTGGTGCAGATGCAATTGGCCATCGGAGCAGATAATACCAAATGGCAGCGTTTCGCCATCCTACAAGCATGGAGTTTATTGGGCATTGCCTGGTTTGTGACGGTGCTCGCCCTATTTTCTGCCAGAGCTTTAGGCAAGCTGTGGGAGGCAGCTGTGACTGATAAAGGCGGGCATTTGCGTAGCGGCTGGCTGAGCGGTCTGTCGTTTCTGTTGGCGATTGTCTTACTGGGTTTGTTGAAAGTTGCTGGGGGTGAAGCTGGGGTGAGTGGTTTCCAGCCTGCGGAACTGGCTAAAGGGGTCATGGCCTTATTATTGGCTATCGCGATGGTGATGTGGGTGGATTTGCGCACCCATTTTCTTATCAAACACGATCAGGTGCTGGCGCAGGGGGGAACTCGCTGGCGCTCCCTGTTGCGCTTGTTGTTTTGGGTCGCTGCCTTGGGAATCTTAGCCACCCTCCTGTTAGGTGCGGTGCGGGATTTTTCCCCCGTATTGATTCTGTTCCTGCTGATTTTTGGCTTTATGTGGGCAGCCCGCCCGTGGTTGTCGGCAAAACGCAGAAAGTGGGTTTACCTATTGCCCCTATTTGTGTTGCTGATGCTCGTGTCTGCATGGCACTACCCTGTGTTGTTTGCCAAGCTGTTAGCCAATTTACAGGGTGAACGTTTTCTGGTCTGGGCTAATCCGTGGGCCTACCCTGATTTGGGCTTGCAGGCGCAGCGTTCCTTGTCTGCCATTTATGAGGCGGGCTGGTGGCCAAGGGATGGATTTGGCAGTAATGGTGAGGTCATGACGATTCCAGCCGTACAGAATGATTTCATTCTAGCTTTTGTACTCGCCAAGATAGGTGCTTTGGGTGGCTTGATTCTGTTACTGATCCAGTTGTTCTGGGTTGGGCTGCTGTTCGGACTGCATCAAGCTTTATTGGTAAAGACTAAGGGTGAGCGCGGTACGGTGCGGGCTATGCAACTACTCGCATGGCTGCTGTATGGTTTGGCATGGTTGCAGATTGCCCATTGGCTGATTTCATGGGGCAATGTGTTGGGCTTGTTGCCGATCATGGGGCAGCCGATGACGTGGATTTCTAGCGGTAACAGCCACTTGTTAGCCTTGGGTTTGCCGACGGTGCTGCTGGCATTGCTGGCGGCACGAGTGTTGGAAGTGCGGGCTTAGCTTGATAGTTTTGGTGATTTTTAATACACACTATCCTTAAGGAACCAGTATGTTTAAGCGTGGGTTAAATCAGTTGTATCGGTTTTTTAGTCCTGAAAATCGCCTTGGCATGGCAGGTGGCAGCGTCACACGGGTTTACAGCCTGTATTTGCGTGATGTTAGTGACCCTTTCAGTGCTGAATTACTCTGGGATTATAATAGTGCGCTGGGTGACGGTACTGAAGGCGAATTCAATGGACAGTGGCAAGCAAAATGGCGGTTGCTAGCCGCCTTACAACATTATCCTGCGCCAGAAGATATGACCGAAGATGCTAAAACGCAACGCTGGTTGGCGAAGCAGCAGTTTTTCAGTGATGTGCTGATCTGGATACCTCTGTCTTTGTGGGAAAGCAGGGTTCGGGAGGAGCGTGGCAAACCGGCTGAACGCTTGCTCAATAATTTGAAAGAGCAGCATGCTGAAGCCTTCAAATCCCGCTTGTGGCAGGGGCGTTCCCCTCGATACTGCCTGATGCCAGACCAAGACTTGAAGGCGGGGGAAATGGTATGCCAATTTGGGACGGATATTTTTGTACCGGATGCCAACGACAAACTGTTGCGGCATATACTTGTGTACAGCGATGACGGTGAAGAATACACCTTGCCTGAGCTGCAATTTTGGAAAGACGGTATCCTCACCACCCGCCCGACCGGTTGGTATGAGGCACAACACGCCTTGCAGCTTTCCCCTAATCAGCGTATTTGTCGCCCCCCCTTGCCATTTTGGTTGGACGGTTTGCCAGAGGCCGCTGAGAGTATCCGCTTACGTCAAGAACCGATTAAAGGCAAAGAAAACACCTTCGCCTTTGAGGTGAAATTGGGGACTCTATCTCCCCGTCCTTCTGTCCAACGTGGCGGATTGGAACAAGAGTACCGTTTTTTATCCGGTGGGCAGGGCTTGAGTTTGATTATCCAGCCCGCAGAGGCTGATTTGGTTGCATCCCCCTTGGGGGGTACGAGAACCCAAACCACTTACATTACGGTCATTGATGAACCCTGCCTCGTGTTGAAGGGGCTTGCTTTGCGTCCTTTGATTGAGGCTATGCGCAATATCAGTGGGGCAGCAGGGTGGCAGTTCTTTTTGGATGAACAGAATCGTATTTCAGGCCAAGCAGCGGCCTTGCGGGTGTTTGGTTATACAGGTGATAAAACCGTTTATGTCCAATACACAGGGGAAGCACCGACCCCTTTAAGCATACCTTCTACCTTGAATGTAGGTGCTGCCAAATACGAGTTCGATGGTTTCGGCGATGCTCAAGCAAATCATGTGTTGTTGCACCTTGATGACGAGCATCCCAGCCAAGCGAGTACTCCGCTGATGGCATCTGTTGGAGAGTATTTACAAACTTACCGTCTGGGGCTTAATCCGAAAGTGGCGGCAGAGAGTGAAGTAGCACTTCCGATCCAAGTATTAGATGAGATAGGGACCATTTTCCAAAGCGATGGCAAGCCTTTATGCTTGAATGGTAAAGCGGCCACACTGGGGCGAACTTTGTCAGCTAATCAAGTGGATCTGCGGTTGGAAGAGGGCAAATTATGGGTCATGCAAGTGAGCCTTAATATTGACTCACTCTTGCTTGATAAGGAGGGAGTCATCAAGAAGAAGTTGCCAAAGCGCTTATCGGAAGGACGACCCGCTAGTCGTGGTGTGTTGGTTTTGGGTGAGTATTTATGGGTTGGCCCTTATTTATTACAGTTTGTTGATCCAAGAGAGGCCGTATGAATTCCTTGTTGCGCCGAGTGGTATACCATCTGTTTCCCCCCACATGGCAGTGCAAAGCCAGAAGCCATATTGGGCCACGTTCTGAAAATCAGGATAATTATTTGCAGATCTATCCTGATGGTCGGGTTTACTATCAACAAGCGAGTGAACACACACGCAAAGACGATTTGGCAGGCTGGTCAAAGGATTTTTATCGGATCGCCGTCGCTGATGGAATGGGGGGGCATTTACACGGTAGGGAGGTCGCGGAAGATTTGATGCAGGCAGTGATGGAGTTACCAGCACAGACAAACTTTGACCCGCTACTATTGCGTGACAGCCTATCTGCCATTCATAAGCAGTTAATGGATAAGTACCACCCAGTTGCAAGCTCACGTAAGCCCGGTTCAACACTGGTGATGGCGGATGTCCACCGTATGACGGGGCAAGTGCTATTAGCTCATGTGGGTGATAGTCGGGCTTATGTGTGGTGTAAGGGACAATCCGCCCCAGAAATGCTGACATGGGATCATAATAATAGCGAGTTTGACTGGCGCGACGCGGTTAAGGAAGACGAAAATACGCCACTACCCACCACCGAGAAAAGTCATGCAGTGGCTCAAGCGATGGGGTTTGGCTCTTACGGCTTAGTCATTCGAGATGGATATCGCCCTCGTCAGTTGAGTGCCAGTCTACGACTGGATGTGGAGGCTGACCTACCGCACGCGGCTCATAACCATGCAGATATTCGTTCTTTTTTCTTACAAAAAGGCGATACCCTGATTCTAGCAACTGACGGGTTGTGGAGTGCTGAAGGCTTTATCTGGCCTGAGCCACCCCACAAATCAGATGCTTTGCCTGCTTATATTGAGGAGCTGATCGACAAGGCAGTTATTGCAGGCTGTACGGATAATGTCACGGTGGCTGCTTTGGGTTGTTATTAAACAGTCATGCTAAAAAAACTGCTCGATACAAGATATCTGAACCAAAACCTTACTTCTCCACAAACGCCCGTTCAATCACATAATCCCCTGCTTCACCTTGGCGCGGAGAAATGTGAAAGCCAAACTCATTTAACAGAGCAGAGGTGTCATTCAGCATCGCTGGGCTACCGCAAATCATCGCCCGATCAAACTCAGGGTTCAGTGGTTCTTGGCCGATATGCTGAAACAATTCACCGCTACGAATCAGATGAGTTAAACGCCCCTGGTGAATAAACGGTTCACGTGTCACTGCGGGGTAATAAACCAATTTTTCGCGTACTAATTCGCCTAAGAATTCATTATTCGGCAGGTCGTTTTCCAGATAATTTTTGTAGGCCAGCTCAGTTTGCCAGCGCACCCCGTGCATCAGAATCACTTGCTCAAACTGCTCGTACATTTCCGGGTCATGTACCAAGCTCATGAAGGGTGCTAAACCTGTGCCGGTAGCAAATAAAAACAAACGCTTACCCGGCTTTAAATCGCGTAGCACTAAAGTACCCGTGGGCTTCTTGCTAATCATCACCGAGTCACCGACTTGCAAATGCTGCAAGCGCGAAGTGAGCTGGCCGTCTTGAACTTTAATGCTGAAAAACTCTAAATAATCTTCGTGATTAGCGCTGGCAATACTATAAGCCCGCATTAAGGGCTTGCCTTCAACCTGCAAACCAATCATGACAAACTGACCATTTACAAAACGAAAGGCTTGGTCACGTGTCGTGCGGAAAGAAAATAATGACTCATTCCAGTGGCGAACATCGGTCACATTTTCGGTCAAAAAAGCACTCATGTTAAATCTTATAATCCTTGTAAACTAAACTCTAAAATTGGCGCGTTATTGTACGCTTCTTCCTTTTAACTAGCGAGTGCTGCTAACTCAGTCAATGGCCAACGGGGTCGCGGCTGAATCACAGGCGGCTCAGACGCACCGGCTTGTAAGCGCAAAGCCCCCGCATAAGCGATCATCGCGCCATTATCGGTGCAGAACTCTAAGCGTGGAAAATACACTTGCGCCTTAAGGTCTTTTAAGCGCTGGCGCAAACTTTGATTCGCCCCAACGCCACCGGCAATCACTAAAGTTTTCCGGCCGGTTTGCTCTAAAGCGCGTTTGCATTTAATAAATAAAGTTTCCACTACCGCCTCTTCAAAAGCGTGTGCAATATCGGCTTTATCCTGCTCAGTTTGGTTTGAGTTTTGCCAAGTGGTGAGGCTGAAAGTCTTCAAACCACTAAAACTAAAATCACAACCGGGGCGATCCGTCATTGGCCGTGGGAATTTATAGATACCCGCTCTGCCCTGCTCGGCTAATTTCGCAAGCAATGGCCCACCGGGATAATCCAAACCTAATAATTTGGCGGTTTTATCAAAAGCTTCACCGGCTGCATCATCGACACTTTCGCCTAAAATTCGATATTCACCGATCTGTGGCACATCGACCAGCATGGTATGTCCACCTGATACCAGCAAGGCTACGAAGGGCAATCGAGGCGGCTCAGGCTCTAGCATCGGCGCGAGCAAATGCCCCTCCATATGATGCACGCCCACTGCCGGGATATTTAAGCCCCAAGCTAAAGAACGAGCGACCGAAGCACCGACCATCAAAGCACCAATTAATCCCGGACCCGAGGTATAAGCAATCCCATCTAGGTCACTTAGCTCTAAACCAGCTGCCGCTAAAACTTCATAAGTCAGTGGCAAGACGCGCTGAATATGATCCCGTGAAGCTAATTCGGGCACGACACCACCGTATTCCGCATGCAATTTAATTTGGCTAAATAACCGATGCGCGAGCAACCCTTGCTCAGTATCGTAAATGGCAACGCCCGTTTCATCGCAGGAAGTTTCAATTCCTAAGACACGCATAGTTTCCGCCTAAAATTGACAAAGCTAAAAGCGCCTATTATACCTGCACTCACTCTTTTGTCGTAAACAAGGACAATTATGACCGGCTTATTCAAAGGCATGGGCTATGTGTTTAAAGGCTTTTCACTGATTACCCAAAAAGGGATTCGCCCTTTTGTAGCAATGCCCTTATTAATCAATATTTTAATTTTTGCAGGTGGCATTTGGTTAGCCTCTAGCCAAGTGGATCGCTGGATGGATCATCTACTACCCAGCTGGCTGAGCTGGTTGGAATGGCTGCTATGGCCGCTGTTTATTGTGATGATTTTCTTTGCGGTGTTTTACACCTTCACGATGATCGCCAATATTATTTCCGCCCCCTTTAACTCCCTGCTCGCCGAGCAAATCGAGAAACGCTTGAATGGCTTACCGGTTGCGGATTTTCAGGGTTTCAAATCGATTCCGAGTCTAATGACTCGTACTTTCCGCAGTGAAGCCAGCAAGCTTTGGTATATGGCGAAATGGGGAATTTTGCTCATTCTAATCACGATTATCCCGGGTGTGAATGTGATTTCCCCACTTGCTTGGACAATTTTTGGTGCTTGGATGCTAGCGATTGAATATGCCGATTATCCGATGGGCAATCACGAGCTATTCTTTAACGATGAATTGCAGACTTTAAAAAAGCATTCAGCTCATGCACTGGGCTTTGGTTGGATTCTATCCTTAATGACTGCTATACCCTTCTTAAACTTTTTCGCCATGCCAGTGGGGGTTGCGGGTGGAACTGCTTTGTGGGTGGATGAATTATCGAAAAGTCATCGTGAGCGTTTGAGTGTTAGTTCTAGATAGTGACGCTGTACACGCCTCAACCTAAAAGCTTTAGGTGAGACGCATAGCTTATTAGGGTTAACGGGCTTTACTAATAGTATAAAGTGGGCGACGTTGACCACTACCTTCACTGTACATCACCTTGCGAGTGTGTAAATCCAACTGGATATGCACATCACGCGAAGCATCGTACAAATAAACCGACCAATCATCACGAGCTTGCTCTTGGAAGTTAAAGGCCACTTTACGACTTGGCAAACTTAACTCCTGCCAAGCTTTACCCGCTTGTTGGCTATACTCACCCCGCTCCGCTCCACCCTCTTTAAAAACAACACTACTGACCAACCAACCACTCAACTTAGATGAACTAGACAAGATTTTATATTGATCACGAATAGGCGTTTGTGGATCACTGTAGCGCACCATTTTACGATGCAAATCTAGTTGTAGGCGCACATTACGCGAACTATCGAGTAGGTAAACTGACCAATCATCACGTTGGGTTTGACTGAAAGAAAAGGTTTTTTGTCCTTGTTTATCCTGCTCAATCCATTGAGTTTTGCCGATCTGTCGGAAGGTACCTAAGCTACTGGAAGCATCGCCAAATTCCACCAGATTGACATTACGCCCTGTGGTACTTGCCTGTGCGACTTGTAAAGCACTCACTAGGAAACAGAGAGTTAGAATTAAAACTAAGTGAAAAGCAAACCGTGAAACGTTTAGCTGTCTCATACATATTTTCCTCGCTAATACTATTTATAATCTTGCCTAAACATTTATATTTTAAGCCATTTTAAGTATAGGCTCAATTTGGCAGTTTAGAGTCAACTAGCCTATTAATTTGTGAAAACCGAGTGGCGCTCAGCCTAGAGTGGTGCTTACCCATCACCTAACCGATTAAACTAGTCAGAACCATTAATAAACAACTCCAGCCAAGTGTAGCCACCTTGATCGGGAGCTTCCTTGGCAGCATCATTTGCATCGGCAGGATTTAAGCCCTGCTTTTGCTCCCAAAGATCAGAAATTCCATCCTTATCTTGATCAGGATAAGGCTCACCCTCAATTTGTACTGGGAAACCACCGACTTCTGCTTCTTCAAAAGGGAAGGCTTTGCGTAGATAAGTACCTGTTCTGTACTCATCTACATAACGCTGATCAATCGGATCACGATTATTTACCCACTGGCCTAAGCTATTGATGCGCTGATTTGCACCTGCTTGCGCTAATACCAGCGTTTCAGCGTCGGCAGCAGTTTGCGAGCTAATAGGAACGCCATTGGTGCTCAACACTTTGGAGCGTAGCCAGTCTGATGGCAATTTAGTCTCGCAAGGCTGTGTACGTGCTTGGTAATAGCAAAGCAGTTCAAGCTTAGCTTTTGCCTTATCGCCTACTGGCAAGTAACGATTATCTTGCAGATATAAAGATGGCGTCCCAGGCACACCATCCCACCAACCAGCAGGGTCTTTTTGTTTTTGTTCGCGTGCGGCTGGCACTAGATGGATACCGCCACGCTGTTGATCGTAGTTGGCCAAGGTGACTGGCCCTGCTTTCCAAGTATTACCCATCACATCAGCTTGCACCGCACCCGCCAACATAGTGGGTAGCCATTGCCAGTTATAAATCAGATTATTAATCAATTGACCTCGTTTGCTCAGCAAATCACCGTTGCGCTTTTGGGTATGCACCAACAAATTATGATGCAAGCTAATACGATCAGCCGCATATTTAGGGTCACCATTATAACCCGACATAAAAGCAGCACTTGGATGCCCACGCCCATCCGCATGGCGTACTAAACCCTCACCCAAGAGGCTCCAAGAAACAGTAATATCGGTCGCGGTGCCTGTAGAACCATCCCATAATTCACCGGTGTAAATACTTAAACCCTCGGCAGGCATCCAGCTAAAAGAACAATGATCAATCATCACTGCGCTAGCATTATTCTCAACCATGAGTGTTTCGGGGGTTTGCTGCGCATCGAAAACGGGCAATTGTCGCCCAGTACGGAAGCGTAAATAACGTAGCACGACATCATGGGTTAAAATCGTGATGCCATTATTTTTAATGGTAATGCCACCCGCAGGTGCAGTTTGCCCGGCTACGGTCAGGTAAGGGTTTTTAATTCGAATATTACCAAGCCGCTGAATATCCGCTTGCTTCGCTTGGTCATTCCACTTCACTTCATCCTTCAACAGCTCAATCACACCTGAGACACGAAATACCACAGTACGTGGATAGGGCTGCATCAACGCCCAACGTAAAGTCCCTGGAGTAAGTTTGCTTGAATCAGCAAGATCTTCAGTAGTACAAGCTTGGGTAGGGCATGGATCATCTAAACGATCCACTATTAAAACTTTACCCGCACGCCCACCTAGGCTAAACGCAGCATCGCCTTCCGCTCCCGGAAAAGCAGGCAAATCCGCATAAGTTGGCGTCGCTAGTAGATAGGCTAATAAAAGCCAAGTAATCCCTCGATTCATCCCGAAGGTATAAGCAAAATTGGGGTAATTCGCTAAGAACGAACCTGATGAAAGGTCAGAAACACACGCTCGTTGAGCGTGCGTCCAATGAGAATGAGAAAACTAAACTTAAAACTGATGACTATAAGAAACACCAATAGCGTTTTGCTTCATTTTCAGATCGTAAGCATCTAAAGGGATTGGCCCAGGGGGTGGCACGGTGTTATCGCCTTTGGTTTCACCTTCAAAGGTATGCACAAACGAAGCAATTAAGCTTGATTTGGGCGTGAGTTGCCATTCTGCACCTAAAGTCAAATGCTGTTCGGCGACACCAGGCGCTAATACATTCACGGTGGTATCGGAGGATTTAACCGGATTGGTTCCTTGGTTATAGCCCACCATCAAGGCCATTTGTGGAGTAACTTGCTGCTTTACACCCAGTTTAATAGCGGTCACATCTTTCCAACCAAAACCAGGGCCATCTTTGCCACCAAACTGCACAGGCTTGTGGCTGCTATTGCCAATCGCTGCCAACAAACTGTAATCAATCTTCTGTACATCGCCCACGATTAAAGTATTCGGCGCTGCTTGCCATGCAAAGCCAGCACTCAAAGCCGCCGGTACATCGAACTCACCACTATTAGCAAACAGACCAGAATATTGATCCAGTTTCCCCATATTGACCTTTGAGCGATAAGCCACCCCCATAGAAACATTGGGTGCTATTTTTCCATACCAGCCTAGGCTAACACCGATGCCGGTAGAGCTATCATAACCATTATTGGTGACATGCCCCGGATTTGCAGAGAAGCGTGCATTATCAAAATTATGCAGACCTTCCGCTTTGAATTTGTGATAAACCAAATTGGCAGAAGCGCCAATTGAGTGATTTTCGTTTAGCTTGTAACTCAAGGTCGGCGCTACAAATAACTGCTGATAATCGACCCCAGCTTTGCCGGTACCAAAATTGGGGTTTTTTGCATAGCTGGTGTTCATTCCACCATTACCATAAACCGCTACGCCAAAATCAAACTGCTTGAAACTGCGCTTATAAGAACCTTCTGGAATAAAGAAATTCTGTTTACCATTACCGTCATAACTCACATCCGCTGGCATTCCAAAGGCTTTGCCATTGAAAATTGCGGTGCGTTTGGGCTGGAAAATTTCTAAGCCTGCATCAAAACCATCGGCTACAAAGGAAGTGGACGCGGGATTGCTCGCAATACTCGAGGTATTCGCTGCATAACCCGTAGCAGCACCCCCTAGACTACGGTGCTCCATACCTAAACCAATCGGTGCAAGGCCATTGGTAGCAAAAGCGGGAATTGTGGTAAAACTTAATAGAATAGCTGTAGACAGCAGTGACCGGCGCAATACAGTTGCGTGCATAGTGTTCTCTCCTCTCGTCGGTAGTCATTACCTAAGTACATACTCACCGAAGCTAGTGAAAACTGTCAATTGGAAATAGACACACTATCTCTAATGGCTAGCCCAGCGGAGCACACAGCAAATATTGAGCACTAACATAGAAACTTGGTATCCCCCCACAACTCCAGTTATCATGCACTGCTTCGCCAACTCCTTTAACTGGAAGCATTCCTATGTCGCACATGCAGTTCGAGCTGCTCTCAACTGAAGGCATGGCTCGTCGTGGTCGCCTCACTTTCCCACGTGGTATCGTCGAAACCCCAGCCTTCATGCCTGTCGGTACTTATGGCACGGTCAAAGCCATGACCCCAGAAGAATTAAAGGGCATTGGTGCACAGATTATTCTCGGCAATACCTTCCATTTGATGCTGCGCCCCGGCACAGAGATTGTACGTTTACATGGTGACTTACATGAGTTTATGCATTGGGATAAACCCATTCTGACTGACTCTGGCGGCTTTCAAGTGTTTTCACTGGCAGCGATGCGCAAGATCAGCGAAGAAGGTGTGCGCTTTCAATCGCCTGTGAATGGCAATCCGATTCTAATGACACCCGAATCTTCGATGCAGGTGCAGCGCGAATTAGGCTCAGACATTGTGATGATCTTCGACGAATGTACACCCTACCCCGCCACTCATGCCGAGGCTAAACAGTCGATGGAATTGTCCCTACGCTGGGCAGCTCGGAGTAAAGCAGCTCATGAAGGTAATCCTTCTGCTTTGTTTGGCATTGTTCAAGGTGGGGTTTACGAAGATTTACGCTTGCGCTCTGCTGAGCAGTTGCAAACCATTGATTTTGATGGCTATGCAGTCGGCGGCTTAGCAGTCGGTGAGCCAAAAGAAGATCGGGATCGAATTCTGGAAGTAACTGTGCCGCATTTACCTGCCGACAAACCCCACTATTTAATGGGTGTGGGCAAGCCGGAAGATCTGGTTGAAGGCGTATTACGCGGCATTGATATGTTCGACTGCGTAATTCCCACACGGAATGCACGCAATGCGTTTCTTTTTACTCGCTATGGGCAATTGAAGCTGCGCAACAGTCAGTATCAACACGATACGCGCCCAATTGATGAGCTTTGTGGCTGCTATACCTGCCAAAATTATTCGCGCGCTTATTTACGCCATTTGGATAAATGTGGCGAAATTCTTGGAGCGCGCTTAAATACTATCCACAATTTGTATTATTACCAAGAACTGATGCAAGGCATTCGCACTGCTTTAGAAGCAGGCACTTTGGCCGACTTTGTGCGTGAGTTTTATGCCTTACGCGCCCACTAAACAGTACAAGTAATGCCAATTTTATCGAAACGATGATGGAGCGCCGCCGCTGCTCCACGTAAAGCCGGATTCTCTGCTTGCACAATATAAACCGGCACTTTCTGCATAAAGCCTTTGAAGCGCCCTTTCGTTTCAAAGGCCGTGCGGAAGCTTGAATGGATAAAGTAGTTGCCTAAATTTGGCACTATCCCCCCACCAATATAAACACCACCCGTTGCACCCAAAGACAAAGTTAAATTGGCCGCGACAACCCCAAACCATTCGCAGAATAAAGTCATGGTTTCCATACAAGCTGGGCAAGTTTGCGCAATCGCCCGCCCAGAAATATCGGCAGGTTGTAAAGGTTCGGGGGTTTTACCATCCAAATGGCAAATGACTTGATAGAACTCCTCTAAACCGGTACCTGATAACAAGCGCTCGGCGGACATATGCCCATACTTTTCCCAGAAAGCCGCAAAAATGGCTAATTCACGGACAGTGCGCGCGCCTAAAGTCACATGTCCACCTTCGCCTGACAGTGGATACCAGCCCGCAGCAGAGCGAATCAAACCAGATACCCCTAAACCGGTTCCCGCCCCCAATAAGGCAATCGCACCATCAGGATCAGCCGCACCACCACCCACTTGCTTTAACTCATGCGGCTCTAATAAAGGAATCGACAAAGCCATTGCGGTAAAATCATTAATGACTTTTAAGCGTTCAAAGCCAAAGCGCTCGCGGATTTCACGAATGCTGAACGTCCAAGCATGGTTGGTGAGTTTGATGGTGTCTTGGGTGACGGGTGTGGCTACATCAATCGCAGCTTGCTTGACTTGATGCGACGGTGCTGCATTTAAGAATAATTCAATCACCTCAGCCAAGCCTGAAAACTCATTGATTTTAAAACTGCGGATATAACTAGGGCGTAATGAATCGGCTTCGAGTAAGCCTAAACGAATATTGGTTCCACCAATATCAATCGTAAGAGTGGTGTAGACAGCAGACATATTCTTTTTCCTTAAGCTGTTGCCTGATAGGGCTTAGAATTATTTTACATCATGAAAAAAATAAATGCTGCTAGCAATGAGAATTTTAACGCAGTAATAAACCACGAGTTTGTAAAAATTTTAACATATGTGGGCGCTGCTTTTTCTGTACTGCCGCTGCCGTTTGTACTGACCAAGTTGCTGCTACCCGTTGATTACTGCCACGGCTTTGATAATAAGCCTGCATTTGCTGATCATAACTATCTACTTGCGCAGCAACTGGGCCTAACAGATACCGATCCTTATGCAGTATGGTTTGCACAGGAAAACGTGGCTTGACAGCATTCGTTGTTGCAGGCCAGCCTAAGCACATCCCAAATACCGGATAAACTTGCTCGGGCAGCTCTAATAAATCACAAACAACTTGCGGATTATTGCGAATCCCACCAATGAAGACTCCACCCAAGCCCATTGATTCAGCTGCTAACAAAACATTCTGTGCCACCAAAGCGGTATCGACCGTAGCAGTAATGAAATGCTCAGTCTGCCCTTCTAAAGCGCCCAGTTCGTTTTTCACACAAGCATAATTAACTCGCTGCAAATCCGCGCAAAACACTAAAAATACCGGTGCAGCCACCACCCAAGCTTGTCCACCAGCAAGTTCAGCGATTTGCTGGCGATGGTGTGCTTGAGTCACATGAATTACGGAAACGGCTTGAATAAAACTCGAAGAGGCGGCGGACTGGCCACAACGGATTAAGTTTTCTAGAATTTCCGTTGAGACTGGCTGCTCAGTGAATTGACGCACTGAAACATGAGCGAGCATGGTTTGCATGACAGTATTCATTGCTTGATCCTTTTAATGCAGTACTAGACCGACTCGCCCCCACTGCAAGCCGCCCACATCACGGTTATAAGAAAACCAAACTTGCCGCGCCCTACCCGTAACATCCGCTAAGGGCACTGTCCCGAAATAGCGTGAGTCATTGCTATTAGTACGATTATCCCCGAGCACGAAGACTTGCCCAGCCGGTACAGTCAAATCAACTAAAGGAATCACTGCGCGCGGATTCTTCCAAATCACCGGCCATTGTTTATTTTCGTAGCGCTCTTGCACAATAACCGAGCCAGCTTGTTGCGCAGTTTGAATAGTCAAAGGCTTATTATTAATACTGACTGTTTGCCCACGAATCTTGATCTGATCACCCGGCAAGCCAATCACCCGTTTGATATAGCCCATATTACGATTATTCGGATAGGTGAAGGTAATAATATCACCGCGCTGCATGGTTGGTTCACAGCCTAAGCAATTGTAGTGCTTGTCCGCATAGATAAAGTCGCCAGCAATTAAAGCAGGCTCCATGCTTGCAGAAGGAATCCGAAACGGTTCAATCCAATGCTTACGTACTTGTTGGGAAAGCAAAGGAAATAAACAAACGGTTACGAGCAGAATCAAAAATAAATAAGTGCCTGCCCCCTGCCAACTTGCCGGAGTATAAGTGGATAATTTCAACGCTTGGAGTAAAGCATCCACACAACTAACGAACCAAATTAGCAAAGCCATACCAATTGAGCCAAGCATGACCGTAGCTGTCCAATCATCAGGCAAATAAGGCGTAAACAGCCCTACTAATGGGATACCAAATAGCCATGAACCCAGCATAAACCAGGCAGCGCGATTGACTTGGCCATTATAAATTTGCCCCAAACCGGGCAAGAATAAACCCAATAAAAAGGCTAACCAAGCTTTACGCGGGCGATTAGGAATTGAGCTTGAATCCATTATTGAGTATTAGTAGAGGAGATGCCTAGAGCTTGCAAATGACGTGGGCTATTTTCCCAATTTTCTTCAACCCGAACCCAAAGTCTGAGCAGCACTTTTTGCTCCAAAAAAGCCTCTAAAGCAATCCGGGCGGAGCTACCAATCCGTTTGAGCGCCTCACCCTTATGACCGATGATGATGCCTTTTTGATTTTCACGGCTCACCCAAATGGTGGCATGAATTTCGGTGATTGCAGCTCGAACCTCAAACTTTTCAATTTCTACCGCCGTTGAATAGGGAACTTCCTGATGCAGATAAGTCATCAACTGTTCGCGAATCATCTCAGCACACAGAAAACGTGTCGATTGATCGGTAACATCATCCTCAGCGTAGGCCCAATCACCTTCGGGAATAATGGCCAGCAACTCGCGCTTCAGCTCATCCGTATTAATCGCTTTGGTAGCAGAAAGGGGGAAAATTGCTTTAAATTCGCGCTTCGCGGCTACTTTTTGGAGCCAAGCTAGCAGGTCTGATTTTTGCCGAACCCGATCGACTTTATTCGCTACCAAAAACACCGGGCAGGTTAAATGCTGGAGGCGCTCTAAGACTAAGCTATCTTCATCTTCCCAGCGCTCTGCCTCAACAATCATGATCACTGCATCAACATCTTCTAGGGCAGCCACCGCTTGCAGATTAATGGTTTTGTTCAACAAGCTTTTTGAGCTCCGATGAATACCGGGTGTATCTAAAAACACCACTTGGCAATCATCTTCACTGAGAATACCGCGAATATTGTGTCGAGTGGTTTGCGGCTTATTCGCAGTCGCCGAAACCTTAAAACCAATTAGATGATTCATCAGCGTCGACTTGCCCACATTGGGGCGACCTGCAATCGCAATTACGCCATATTTAGACATGATTCATCACCTGCTCAAAGGCTTTAGCAGCTGCATCTTGCTCTGCTTTACGTCGACTACCGGATATACCTATGGTACAAATATTCAAGGCAGGCACTTTGCATTCAGCGGTGAAGGTTTGCCGATGTGCTTCGCCCTCTACTTGCGTCAATTGATAGCTTGGCAAATCATAGCCTCGGGATTGAAGAAATTCTTGCAGGCGGCTTTTAGGATCTTTCAGATCATCTTCAGTCGGGAGTTGATTAAGCATCTCCTGATAGATATGGAGCACAAAGCGTTCAGCTTCAGTAATGCCTTGCTCTAAATAAATACAGCCAATTAAGGCTTCTAAAGCATCGGCCAAAATAGACTTACGTCGGAAGCCACCACTTTTCAACTCGCCTTGACCTAGGCGCAAAAAATCACCCAAGCCCATACCTGCTGATAAAATAGCAAGGGCATTTTCGTTGACTAAGGAGGCACGTAAACGACTGAGATAGCCTTCACTGGCACGTGGGATTCGCCGATAAAGCTCCGTGGTGATAATAAGCCCCAGCACACTATCACCAAGAAACTCCAAACGTTCATTATGCTTACCATCCGCACTCCGATGAGTGATGGCACGCACAAAATTATCAGTTGCCATCAACTCAACGGAAATTAACTTCTTTAATTTATCCAAACAGCTTATTGCCCCTTTAACTCCACGGCATGGCGAAAGGTCATTAGAAATTGAATATTCCCTAGCCAAGGTTTACGTACTTCGTAATCGACCACTAAAGCCTTAGCATTTTTATTTTCAGGGACTGGCTGAACTGAAAAATGCTCACGCTTGATAGTATACATACCATTAATATTTAAATAATCATCCAACTTGCCACGTAAAGCTTGAGTATTCGTGGCTTTAATGGCTGGATCTTCCGCAATCTTTTGCATTAAAGACTGCACACTATAAAATTCAACATACACTGGCACTAACTTAACTCCAGACACAAAGCCTAGAATCACTAAACTCAAAATACTGACCCAGCTTAAAAATGAAATGCCACGTTGTTTTTTTCTTGTTCTCATTTTCTTACCTATTTATTGTTAGTTATTATTTTATTCAGGCCAAACGTTTTTTAAGCTTAGTTAATCGATGAGGCCAATCCTTTTAAGATTTAAACCGTCACCACCTTCACCCCAATTGATATGCATCCACACTAACATGGCTTTGCCTACCAAATTTTCTTCAGGGACTAAGCCCCACATACGCCCATCATTACTCATATCACGGTTATCACCCATGACAAAATAATGGCCTGCAGGCACAACCACTTCGCCAATACGACCTGCAGTGCCCGGCAAAAGCAGAATATCATGGTTAACCGTGCCTAGGGTTTCCTTGAGACGAAGGGTGGGGTGTACTTGGCCATTTTGGTCAAGCGCAGCGTACTCCCCTAGTTCTTGACGAGCGACTGGCACCCCATTCACCTTTAACTCTTTATTGTCCCAAGCAATCACATCACCCGGCACACCCACTAAGCGTTTGATGAAATCAATTTTTGGATCATTGGGAAAGCGAAAAACAACCACATCACCCGTCTTTGGCTCACCTAAAGGCATAATTTTAGCGTGCGTAATAGGCAAGCGAATGCCATAGGTAAACTTATTCACCAGAATAAAGTCACCAATTTCTAAGGTGGGTAACATAGAACCCGAAGGAATACGAAAAGGCTCAGCTACAAACGACCGTAATAATAAAACGACCAATAAGACGGGGAAAAATGAACGCGCGTACTCCACATACCAAGGCTCTACATGACGGCCAAATTTGCTTTTACCTCTAGTGAATAAGCTATATAACAACCAAATCAAGCCACTCACGACCGTAGCAATTACTAGCCAAAACTCCAAATCCATATCCATGTAGGCTGTCCTTCTTAATTCTCTTCGTTATTAGTTATCACTAAGTTATTTATCAGTAACACGCAATACGGCCAAAAAGGCTTCTTGTGGAATCTCCACACTGCCCACCTGCTTCATGCGCTTTTTACCTTCTTTCTGCTTTTCTAGTAATTTACGCTTCCGGCTCACGTCGCCACCATAACATTTGGCTAATACATCTTTACGCATCGCTTTGACTGTACTACGCGCAATAATCTGGCTACCAATGGCCGCTTGAATCGCCACTTCATACATTTGGCGTGGAATCAATTCTTTCATTTTTTCCACTAATTGCCGCCCGCGGGATTGTGCAAAATCACGATGCACCATAATAGCCAGTGCATCCACTTTATCACCATTCACTAAGACATCGACCCGTACCATCGGTGCTGGTTCAAAGCGATCGAGGGCATAATCAAATGAGGCATAACCACGGCTCACTGACTTCAATTTATCAAAGAAATCTAATACCACTTCAGCTAAAGGCAAATCAAATACCAGCGAAACCTGATTACCCATATATTGCATATTTCTTTGCACACCACGCTTATCAATACACAGCGTAATGACATTTCCCAGATATTCTTGAGGAACCAGAATCGTACCGCGAATAATCGGCTCACGAATCTCTTCAATTTTATTTAGTGGAGGTAATTCAGATGGATTATGGACGAAAACATTTTCGCCACTGGTTAGGACTACTTCGTAAATAACGGTAGGCGCTGTCGTGATTAAATTTAAATCATATTCACGCTCTAAGCGCTCCTGCACAATTTCCATGTGCAGCATCCCTAAGAAGCCGCAGCGGAAACCAAACCCTAAAGCTTGTGAAGTCTCTGGCTCATAGAACAAAGCGGAATCATTTAATTGCAGCTTAGATAAAGCATCACGCAGATTTTCATACTGATCAGCATCAACGGGGAAAATACCCGCGAATACTCGGGGCTGAATCTCTTTAAAACCCGCTAAAGCTTTATCAGTAGGCTTTTGTGCATCCGTAAAAGTATCACCCACCCGTGCCGCAGTAATTTCTTTAATTCCAGCAATCACGAAGCCAACTTCGCCTGCTTTCAGGCTATCTTTATCCAAGCGCTTCGGGGTAAACACGCCCAACTGTTCAACTTGGAAATCACGCCCAGTCGACATCGCGCGAATTTTCATTTTCTTGCGAATTTCGCCATCGACTACGCGCACTAAAGAGATAACACCTAAATAATTATCAAACCAAGAGTCAATAATCAGTGCTCTTAAGGATGAATCAGGGTTACCCACCGGTGGAGGAATGCGTTCAACTAACTGCTCTAATAAGTCTTCGATACCGATACCGGTTTTCGCGCTGACATGAACCGCTTCCGTCGCATCAATTCCGATAATATCTTCAATTTCTTGGCAAACCCGATCAGGATCAGCCGAAGGTAGATCAATCTTATTGAGAACTGGCACAACTTCAAGGTTTAGTTCAATTGCGGTATAGCAGTTAGCCACACTTTGCGCTTCGACACCTTGGGAAGCATCAACAACGAGTAAAGCACCATCACAAGCGGCTAGGGAACGTGAAACTTCATAGGAGAAGTCAACATGGCCGGGCGTATCAATGAAATTAAGTTGATAGGTTTGACCATTACGCGCTTTATAATCAAGGGAAACACTTTGCGCTTTAATCGTAATGCCGCGCTCACGCTCTAAATCCATCGAATCTAGTACTTGGGCTTCCATCTCACGCGCTTCTAGCCCGCCACAGTATTGAATAAAACGATCCGAGAGAGTCGATTTACCGTGATCAATGTGCGCAATAATGGAAAAATTACGAATGTTGGGGTTTACTTCAGCCATCTTGTAATGCTTGTCTCACCATGTTTTCTTCGAAAAAATGGAAACACACGACCTCAGTGCCGAGTGTGACCACCGGCACATCCACGTCATAACGCTTAAGTAAATCCGGATCTTTATCGATGTCGATTAATTCTAATTCAAATGCTAATTCGTGCTGCAAATGCCGCAGCGCGGCTATCATTGCATCACACAAATGACAGCCGACGCGATAATACACGCTTAGGGAAGTTTTTGCCTGCCTATTCAACTTTCATCGCCATAAAACGTGCCGCACCTTCGCGATACACGAGTATAGCGACTGTTTTACCTTTCTCGATTTCGCTAGTCACTTTCTTAACCTCTTCAGGGGAACTGACTGGCTTACCATCTAGTAGCGCTACCACGTCACCGGCACTAATACCCGCACGTTGTGCAGGGTCACCCGTCACTTTTTCGACTAATACACCACCGACAGCTAGGCCTAAAGCCTCGCGAATCGTCTCGTCAATGGGTGTTAGCTGCATGCCAAGCACTTCAACGCCTTCAGGCATGGCTTGAGCCTGCTCTTCAGGCTCAGTGGGTTCCGCCCCCTCTTCACCGGGTAATTCGCCAATTTTCAATTCAACCTCTTGACGTTCACGGTTACGCATCACGGCAAGCTTCACACTTTGCCCGGGAGCAACAGTCCCTACCATAGCGGGCAAACTACCTGCATTAGCGACCGGCTTGCCATTCATTTCAATAATGACATCGCCTAATTGCAGCACATTATTAGCCGGGCCTTCTGTGACAACTTGAGTGACTAAAGCACCAGTAGGTGTTGGCATGCCAAAAGACTGGGCAAGATTTTGATCAACCTCTTGGATATAAACGCCGATCCAACCACGTGAAACTTTGCCATTAGTTTTCAGTTGGGAAACAACATCCATCACGATATTAATGGGAATCGCAAAGGACACCCCCATGAAACCACCCGATCGGCTATAGATTTGTGAATTGACCCCCACCACTTCGCCATCGAGATTAAATAAGGGGCCACCTGAGTTACCCGGATTAATCGCGACATCGGTTTGAATAAACGGCACATAAGTATCGGTGGGCAAACTACGCCCCGTAGCACTCACAATTCCTGAGGTCGCGCTGGATTCAAAGCCAAAAGGTGAGCCAATCGCTAACACCCACTCACCGACTTCAATGCTGCTAGAATCGCCTATTTTCAAGGTAGGTAGGCTTGCCGCGTCAATCTTTAATAAAGCCACATCGCTGCGCTTGTCACTACCAATTAACTTAGCAGAAAACTCGCGACGATCATTGAGTTTTACGAGAATTTCGTCAGCACCATCCACGACATGATGGTTAGTAACAATGTAGCCATCGGCAGATAACACAAAACCTGAACCACGGGCATCCGCCTGAAAATCTTCAGGTGCTCCACCACCGCCACCCGGATTCCCGAAAAAGCGTTTCATGAGTTCGTCGAACGGCTCCTCATAGCCCGGAGCATCCGATGGAATCTCGGGTGATTCTTTTTGCTTATGGTTGGTTGTGATATTTACCACAGCCGGTCCATTAGTTTTTACAAGCTCTGTAAACTCCGGCAAGCTGCGTGCCTGCACGGAAGCACTAAGGCACAGGGCTCCTGCGAGTAACCACTGCAGAAGTCGCATACGACTGGCCGGTTGATAAGTCATTGAGAGTCTCCAAACACATGTTGTTCAAATGCTACAAGTCAAGCTAGCTTACCCGAATCTAGGCTCGCATAGCTATAGGTGATTGTCGCTGAATAAAGCAGGAAATTCTGTTAGTAACTTATTTTTTATACGATTCCTAGATAATTTGCTGGGACTTTTGCTGTTAACCAGACATTATTTTCTACTAAATCCATCCGCACGCATTACTTAAACCAACTGTTTCCGGTTGGTGATGTAGAATTAAGACTGAAGAATTTACCTTTGCTGATTTTTTTCATACATAGTCATCAAATCTTTAATTTTATTTAGTTAGTTGGTTAGTATAGCTGGCTCAAGCCAGCTTTAAACCAGAGCATCAAGTATAAGCGTACAGTTTTTAAGGCTTGCGGCCACTTAAACTCAGGTAAAACCCAATGAATGATTTCCACTCATTTCTAAATCAACTCCCAAAAGCAGAGCTGCACATGCACTTAGAAGGCAGCCTTGAACCCGAATTGATGTTTAAACTGGCGCAACGTAATCAAGTCAGCTTACCCTTCGATTCGGTAGCAGCGATTCGAGCTGCTTATGAATTTAGTAATTTGCAGGATTTTTTAGATATTTATTATCAAGGTGCGCATGTACTGCAAACCGAGCAAGACTTTTATGACTTAACTTGGGCTTATTTGGAGCGCTGCCAGCAACAAAATGTACGCCATGTCGAACCCTTCTTTGATCCGCAAACACATACAGACCGAGGAATTGCTTTCGACACCGTAATCAATGGTATTGATCGCGCCTTGCAAGATGCTAAACAGCAATTAGGGATTAGTAGCTATCTGATTATGTGCTTCCTACGCCATCTGCCTGAAGAAGCCGCCTTTGCCACCTTGGAACAAGCGCTTCCCTATAAAGACAAAATCATTGCAGTCGGCTTAGATAGCTCGGAACAAGGCTTCCCACCTAGTTTATTTGAGCGTGTCTTCGCTAAAGCACGCGCTGAAGGCTTATTAACGGTTGCGCATGCCGGTGAAGAAGGCCCACCTGACTACATTATCCAAGCTTTAGATTTACTTAAAGTTAAACGCATTGATCATGGGGTACGCTGTGTAGAAGACCCGGCTTTGGTAGAGCGCTTGATTCAATTGCAAATGCCCTTGACGGTTTGCCCGCTCTCGAATACCAAACTCTGCGTGTTTAAAACTATGGCTGAGCATAATATTTTAGAACTGCTAGAACGTGGCGTGAAAGTCACCATCAACTCGGATGATCCGGCGTATTTTGGCGGCTATATGACCGAGAATTTTATTGCGGTCGCGGATGCTTTAAACATGAGCAAAGCACAAGCACTTCAGCTAGCACAAAATAGCTTTGCAGCCAGTTTTCTGCCCGCTGCTGAAAAAGCTAGATGGGTCAATGAGTTGCAAAACTTGGCTTAAAACCGCTTGCCTCAAGCGCTTAAGCAATCGCACCTTGACCATCACCAACCAATATCCAATCGGCTAGCACGCGCACTAACGAACTCTCAGCCCCCAAGGCGAACACTGCTAAATCCAGCAAGAGGGTTAATAATTTATTTGTGTCCATTGCGCACAAGTGTTTTGCTGAAACGCTGGATTATAGATTACTAGAGAATAAATTAGCATAGCGTACTTCTGACTCTGGACGCTGATGATGCAAGCTATACACAATTTCAAAGCTGAATTACTACTGCTCGCGGTGGCGATCATTTGGGGAACTAGCTATGGTCTGACTAAAGAAGCACTGCTGTATATCAGTGTGCCTGCGTTTTTAGCCTTGCGTTTTCTCCTCACCTTTTTATTGCTCAGCCCTGCTTTGCTGGCCGATTATCAGCGTGGCTTAGCACAAGATTTACCCGCTGCTTGCTTTACAGGCTCGATTTTATTCTCCATTTTCCTCGCCGAAGTTTATGGCGTAGCCCACACTTCCGCCGCCAATGCTGCTTTCCTGATTAGCTTGTGCGTGATCATTACGCCGTTGTTGGAATGGGCTATTTTGTGTTGGCAGCAACCAAGCTTGGCTATTTCATTGCCAAATGAGAGGCATTTCTGGTTAGTGATGCTCTATTTAGTATTGTTCTGTAGCATCTTCGCTTTTTTCGCGATGAATTATGGCTTGCGGCATACCACACCGACTCGGGTGGCTCTACTCACCGGCTCTGAACCTGCTTGGGGTGCTTTATTTGCAGTACTTTATTTGGGCGAGCATTTGGTGTGGTATCAGTGGTTGGGAGGCTTATTGATGGTAGCTGCCTCGCTGTACACTGCTCTACCGGAGAAACTAACTACCAAACAGCTCACTTAACATGAAAGCGCGTTAAGTTTAAGAATCTTAACGCGCCTCCAAATCAAGCTTTCACCCGATCCGTCAATTTCACCAAGTCATTCATCACGCTATCCAAGCCGCCATACACATTTAAGTGCTGCACGCGTCCAGTGATTTTTTCCAAAATCTCCAGTTCTTTTAAGCGCAATAACACGGGGTTGCCTTCCATGACTTTGGCGGTGTTATGCAAGGAACGAGTTTCTTGGGTTTCTTCGCGGCGACGGATTAAGTTAGCTTCGGCTTTTTTTTCTGCTTCCACGACTTGCGCCAAAATTGCTTTCATTTCACCCGGCAAAATAATATCACGTGCACCCACGGTTTTTAACTCTAAACCATAAACCGTGATTTTTTCTGCCACCATACTTTGAATGGTTTGATTTAACAGATTTTTATCCGCCAATAACTCATCCAAAGTTTGGGTAGAAACTACTGCACGCAAAGCCAATTGCAGCTCGCGATACAAATAATCTTTCGGATCCAGCAAAGTCGATTTCACCAACTGTGCATCCGTTATCTGCCACAAAGCCGACAAGTTAATCCGTAAACCCACGCGATCTTTGGTCAAAATCTCCTGACCATTCACTTCCATGTTTTGCAAGCGCGTATCTAACTGTAAGACTTTAATCGCGTGATTAAACTGCCACCACACATGCATGCCGGTTTTCAATACTTCTTGCTGCACACCATCGACTTCTAAGAAACCGACAAAGCCTTCGGAAACCGTGCTAGTGACAATCACCGCCTGCGCCGCGCTGCGTAAAGTCGCGTCTTTGGCAGTCACCAACTGGCTTGCTAAGGCTTTTGGCAGGCGCATCTCCTCGGCCATATTGATCTTGCGCACCTCAATCGCACGCTGCCCACACCAGTATGCGCCACGTTGTGCAGGGGCTTTAATGTCTTTGAGTACCTTGTCCTGATAAACCAAACCGACCTCTTGCTCACCGGTTTCCCAGCGCTGAATCTGCTCGGCAAAGCGCTCAGGATAAGCATCCGCCAAGTTTAAAACTGGCTCGGATACCGGATTGTTAGTGGCACTGGTGGCAGCGACTTGCTGGACTTTGTATTGATTTTTCAAATCCCAAAACTCATGTACGCCCGTGTCTAAAAGGGCTACGAATTGCTCATCTTTGAACAACAGCCCGCGATGCGCTTCTGGAATAATAAATTTTGTTTTGAATAACATGGCGTTGTCCTTTAAAAAATAGGTGGCATTCCCCCATACCCTTGCAGGCTTGACAGTTTGTGCGAGGTGGGAATGCCGCGTGCGCCGAAGCTGTCGCGGTTTCGCACCTCGCAGACCCACCGTCAAGGCGGCGCGGGTGTTGGTCGTTGCCGTGACAGCACGAATGCTGGCGGGCCACGAATGCTGGCGGGCATTGACCGTGGTGGTTTGCCGTTTGTTTACCCTTGCGGGCTAGGCTACTGTTTAAGAGTAGTTTTACCAGTGGGAGTCGAACCCACTACAGCTTGATCAACTCAAGTGCTCTACCCAATGAGCTATGGTAAGGAGCAGCTAATGGGGATCGAACCCATGACCACCTTGCGGTTGCTCTACCACTGAGCTATAGCTGCGCTTGGGGACTTTGGAAACAGATACGCGGGTACACCAATGGTGGTCGCGTCAGGCAGGCGGTTGAACCTGCTCCACGAGTGACTAAAGTCGTGAATGGTTTTGCAAGGGGTGTGCCAAGTTTGTTGATGTTTTTCAAGTAATTGATAATTAGTGTATTTATTTGATTTTCTGATCCGAGGGAGAGAGTGGGGCAATGGAATTAATTATCTATAAAGATAGGAATCTATTTTCATGAAAGAAATAACCCGCTATCTCAATACAGACCTTGACCTGATTGCCGAGCAGGATTTGACGTTTCTGGTGCAGGCGTTGGAAACCAGTGGCTTTTATTCATTGCACGCGGGGGTTGGCGATGACGGCAAATGGTACGCAACCTTGGAAATCAATGAAGTGGCTGACGATGCATTGCATCTGCGCCAGCCTGAACTGACTATTGTGCTCATGCTTGATGCTATCGAAGCACTGGATGCTTCAGCCCGTGCCATTTGGGACGCTTGTATGAGCAAAACATTGGACATCGGTTATCAATGTGGTGATGGGGCACGGGTCAGGAATGAGCTAACCAATGGAACTCTGAGTCGCATGGGCGCTTTGGGGATGGGTATGTCTATCACGCTGTATCGGTGCGATATTGACAACTAAACCTCACCCGCTCGCACGCGATTCAATGAATGCCTATCGCTGCCACTCACTGACAATTTCCTCGTATTTCGCATCGACCACACCCTGCTCATCAGTACACGCAAACAGTGCCACTTGCAGCGCGGAAGACTGCTGGGGGTAGGTTCGCAGTTGCTCCATGATGTGAATAACTTCCGCATCGCTCAAAAGCTGTTGCTGGATCAATGCCAAACTCGCGGGTTCAACGATGTCTTGCACGGGGTGAGAAAACGCCGCTTTCCAGTAAGCATACATTGCCAAGTGTTTCTCAAGACTCAGGGTGACGGATGAAGGCAAGCGGCAAATTTCATGCAACACCAGAAACGGCGCATCGCCACCGATTTCTAGGGATTGCGCAATGAGTTGCTGCCATGCAGCGGTGTCGTGATAGGGAAAACGGCAGTCGATGTGGGCGTAGAATTCTTGGTAGGTCATGCGGAAATCTCACGTTATGATGGCGTATGGAAACGCAAATACAGGTGTTCGACATGCAAATTATACTGGAGATACCCGAAGACTTCGGGCGTGACACGCTTCCCGAACTGGAAAAACAAATCAAGCTGGAGGCGGGCATTGCACTGTTTCATGCAGGGAAAATATCCGCTGGATTCGCTTGCGAGTTTGCAGGCATAGACCGCTACCGCTTTTACGAAGAATGCGCTAAACGCGATATTCCGGTGATTAACTACGATCTCGGCGAACTTGAAGCGGAGCTGGAATATTTGCAGAGCTTATGATGATTACCGAGTAACTTGATAAACTCTTTGAAGTCGCGTTGGAACATCGGTACGGAAACTCAGGTAGGATTGACGAAGTATTTCAACAGCATCCAGACGTTCCGCAATGGGGCGAGTGATCCAATACTGATAGTCGGATGGTTGATCTTGGTTGGTGGTGACACGCACCACCTTCCTGATCATACGGGGTTGACGGGTTGCTGGAATATCTGCCATTGGTGGATGCTGTGGGTAGTGAATTTATGCCTGATTATAGCATTCCTCACCCCTTCACACACACCACCTGCTTCAGCGTATGCACAATCTCCACCAAATCGCGCTGCGCTGCCATCACCTTGTCAATCGACTTGTAAGCGGACGGCACGTTTTCTTGCACACCCTAAAGTGGCTAGTATTCCTTCCTGTATTAATATATAACCAGTTGTGTCACATGTAAGTGATACCATCACTTCATCCATCATTATATTTTCCATTGAATAAGGATTTTTATATGAAAAAATACCTCCTTTTGGTCACATCAATATTTGCTTTCTCAGGTTACGCTATTGCCGGAACGGGCTTGCCCTGTGGAGAGATGGCTAAATCTGATAGTTTCCAAACTGACGGCGAGTTCAGTCAGTGCCTAACTCAAACAGATCAGGAGTTAAATGGCTCTTTCGAGGCGCTTAAGAAAAAAATGAAAGACAGAAATGTTGCGGCTGATCTTAAAAATATGCAATTGGGCTGGATAAAAATGCGCGATGCTCAATGCACCGTAGAAGCAATGACTGCCAATCTAGCCAATGGTATGGAAAATCGCGCAAAAACCTGCAAAATTCGCATGACGAGCGAGCGTACTACTGAGCTGGATGCTATCGCGGATATGTGAATCTAAAATAAATGCGTAAGTCCTAAATTAATTCAGGAAGATGGTGATACGCTCCATCTTCCTGATCATGCCAGATTCGCGGATTGCGGGTGAATATACTCTTACTCACCCCTTCACACACACCACCTGCTTCAGCGTATGCAGCACTTCCACCAAATCACTCTGCGCCGCCATCACCTTATCAATCGGCTTGTAAGCAGACGGCGTTTCATCAATCACCGCCTCATCCACGCGGCATTCCACCCCCGCAACAGCGCGTTTATGCTCCTCCAATGACACGCGGCGCTTCGCCTCAGTACGCGACATCACGCGCCCCGCGCCGTGGCTGCAACTGCAAAAACTTTCGGCATTACCCAGTCCGCGCACGATGAACGATTTCGCCCCCATGCTGCCCGGAATAATCCCAAGCTGACCTTTTTGCGCACTCACCGCCCCTTTGCGCGTCACCCATACATCCTTGCCGTAATGGTGTTCGCGGCTGATGTAGTTGTGGTGGCAATTCACCGCCTCCACGTCCGCCGTGAACGGGATCGGCAACACCTCGCGGATCGCCTGCAAAGTACGCGACATCATCAGCTCGCGGTTGGCTTGCGCAAAATCCTGCGCCCAGGCCACCGCCTCCACGTAGTCGCGGAAATGCGGGCTACCTTCGGGGATGTACGCCAAATCCTTATCCGGCAGGTGGATGAAATAGCGTTCCATATCCTTTTTCGCCTGCTCGATAAAGTGCGTACCGATGGCATTGCCCACCCCGCGTGACCCGCTGTGCAACATCACCCACACGGTTTGGGTTTCATCCAGACACACCTCGATGAAATGGTTGCCCGTACCCAACGTCCCCAAGTGTTTCAAGTTATTGGTATTTTTCAGGAACGGATGCTTCTCGCACAAACGCTGGAAACCTGCACTCAACCCCAGCCATTTTTCCAGCACATCATCCGGCGGATCACCCCAACTGCCGGTATCGCGTTTACCGCGAATCGCCACACGACCATGCGGAACAACTTGCTCAATCTTGCTACGCATCGCCTCCAACGAATCGGGTAAATCGGCTGCGGTCAACGTGGTTTTCGCCGCCATCATCCCGCAACCCAAATCTACGCCCACCGCTGCCGGAATAATCGCCCCCACGGTCGGAATCACGCTGCCAATGGTCGCACCTTTCCCCAGATGCGAGACTGTAAACTGAACTGTGTAACTGCTATATAACGTGAATCCCAAGAAGGAGCAGTAACATGGAACGCCTCGACCCGAAACTCATGGATGACTTACTCAGCGATTGCAAAACGCCTGCTGATGTC